>Ga0307515_10000530_pt1 | contig 90385 bp, 82 predicted proteins | sample 17_EM_MG_FD_194513 | JGI IMG/M metagenome (GOLD analysis project Ga0307515, IMG submission 194513) | Populus trichocarpa ectomycorrhiza microbial communities from riparian zone in the Pacific Northwest, United States - 17_EM | ecosystem: Host-associated > Plants > Roots > Unclassified | place... | reverse complement strand
TTTCGTAAGGTATGAAACATGGTAGCGGCTATCCTAGACATAGCTGAATTATATATTTGTTAATAGGAAATTCTCCACCAGTATGATACTTGCTAACCCAGATTGGATGGATTATCTTACATCTATTTTACACAGCTTAATACGTACCACACACAACTAGACTATGCAGATAATGCATCCACAAATTGTAATCTCTACATGCTAACATTAATACAAGAGGAATCACCTTTATACCTCAGCAAAACGTACTGCAGTTACTTGGAGCCTCTAGGTGTCTGTGAGAGAATGTGGAGTGTAAACTGCAGAGGATCAAGTGTAGAATAGAATCAGACACTCGGAGGGCATTCCAGCTAGCCTCCAGACACACTTGGATATCTGATAACTTGTACAGGAGTAATATAGGAGCGATTGTAAAAGGTATGGGAACAAGCCAGAGCGCCAGAGAAAACTTTGGGAGCACCTGAGAGTGTCGCCCAACAATTGCAGGAATCCAAAACAAACTCTCAGTGATGTCACGGTTCTTATGGATATTCATTCAGAGGACTGCAGGCACTATTTAAGACCCTCCAGATGTATACAATGAATGTATTACCCTGAACAGTAAATATGACACATTGATTATATTTCATTATTACTTCTAGGTCATACTTATACTAGCTAACAATATCCCCTTCAACATTCTATTTTTTGCATCATTACTATACGGAACTAATGAACAACTTGACAGATTCCAGATTAAAACTAGGTATACTGAAATAATATCCCAAGTAAGCAATCAAATGATATCATTCCAAGATGGTGTCTATGTCATCCACTACATCTCTCATCACATCAGGGTGGACGAATGCAGATACACCGATTTCAGCAATGGCACCCAGATGCTGGATGCCCTGCATGTGTTTGCTGCTAATGTATACTTAGTGAGCTGGTGAAATTGAATTTGATGGTCATTGCGCTCAAATTGGGATATCTAACAAAGGTGTAATGAGATGTTGGCTAGCGGCAACTCAAAAGGGTATTTCAAAGGCAATATGATATATTGGAAAGAATAAGAGAAGCAAGTATCAGGAAAACAGAAGGGTCTGATAGTGTTATGAATGGGTCCGGGTAACCTGCCAGTGATCTGGGTTCGAACCACAATCATGAGTTGGTTCAGTTCCAGACCCATCCAAAAACCTGACCAGCTGCTTCTTGGCGGGCCAACCCCGGACCCATACCCATTGACCTGCAGGTTTTACTGCATTTGGCTAGACCCGTCGGGTCCAATCTCTGGTTCTGCTTTAAAGGTTGTTCTATTTATGGTCACATTCAGATATCCCACTGTTAATTGCAAAATATTAAGGATGGTACATCATTGTCTGTTTTGGATTTATCGGCCGCCTTTACAATCAAAAAGAGGAGAGATACACACCCTGCCCTATCCAGGAAATGAGCGTCAATGGAGCATAAACGATTTTTTGTCTTGCACCTTGGTTAATCTGAGTGGCGATTGGTTGCAGCCTGTCATAAATGGGGTATTGGCCACCTCAAGAGGTAAAAGAGGAAGCAACACACTCCCTGCCCCAGCCTGAAAATGAGTGTCAACTGAGCATGAGCAATTTTTGGTCTCACGTCTTAGGTAATCAATGTGGTGTTTGATCGCAGACCCCTATTAAGGAGAACTTGGCAGCCTCTCTAGGCAGATGAGCAAGAGACCTTCCTGCGACAGCTTCCCAGACAGTGACAACCGATGTCTTTTACAATGCTGCAACTCAGAGTGCACGACTGTTTTAGCCTATAGAAATGGTAAAAACTTCATACATAGACACTAATGGCCACATCGCACTGGGATTACCCATGATGAAAGGCCAAAAATAATTGATGCTCTGTTAAAGCTCAGTTTCATGATGGGGCTGGGAGAATGTGGCTTTCTCTTTTGCCTATAGAGGCGGCCTATACCCCATTTATAACTGGCTGCAACCAATCGCCACTCACATTACCCAAGATGCAAGACCCACAATTGTTGACACTCTGTTGATGCTCATTTTGAGAATGGGGCAGGGAGCATGTCGCACACCCTTTTGCCTTTAAAGGAGGCCATTCCATCATTTCTGAATGGCCGCAACCAATTGCTACTCAGATTATGCAAGATGCAAAACCAAAAATTGTTGCCACTCTGTTGACGTTCATTTTGCCAGGGGCGTATCTGCAATATGTTATCATTTCATTTGGCATATTACATTATCAATGCAGTTTTGGCAGCCGTTCTATCATCTTCATGTACTTTCTGCTTCATCACTACATTGTTCTTTAATAATACATATAAATATATCCTTGGAAATATACTTTAAAGTGTCCAGTAATTATAGACAATAATACACTCCAAAATCCCGTTCCTTTCTATCAATGCTCATCTTCACTTGCAGGTTCGCTCAATAGGCCGCTGTCGTCTGCAAAATGGATGTCAGCTGCAGTATCACACAGCAGATAGTGTAATAATTTGTGGATGTTCCTTCATCAGTCAGCAGATCTGGAATAAAATCTTCATCGTGCTTGTGATCCTTGGCATATGCATCAAGATTGAAAAATTGAGCACTGGGAAGTGGAGGATGTATATACACATGTCCAGGTGGCACACCTTCGATTTCGGGAGCGTGGGCTCCCTCAGTGTCACCAGGTGGTACAGGTGGCATTCCGGATGGATGTGGCGTCGGTTCTGGTGTCAGCTGCCTGAGTCAGTCTCGTCGAGGTGCACCCATGCCTTTGCACCTTCAGCGTTGCTGCAGATACTATACTGTGCCATTTGGTCAAGGAAGGCAGGCATCCATTTGAGTTTCACCAACCATAACTGGCTGTCTTTCCTTCGCAACCTTCACATTTTCATACCCTGGAAACCAAGTCCCCACTTCTTTTCTTCTCGGACATCAGCGTTAGGTTTTTCCATGAGGTACTCCATTTCTTCTATTGCAGCACAGGATGACCCTCCTTTGGCCATTTTGGCCATATTCAGGGCAAGGCACATGTCGGACTGTTCTAGCTGTACCCAACCTCATTGCCTTGTCATAGTAGCTGACATGTTGAAAACCTACAAGATAGTAATTGCTGCTTCTATATATGTGATTGGGGTATTACCTCTGCCATATACACTTCGGTAGCATCCTCGGAAGTGATTAATGCCTGTTTTGTCTACTCTCGAGGAGGCTTATCACCAAATCCTCCACGAAAATCCCAGATCTGACAACATCATCATGATTAAATCTGCGGACAGTGCGCACATATGCTACTGTCGACCATGGAGGTTTCCCTATAAGGGCAGCGATAAATTGGTTATGTAGCTATCTACGTACTCCAGCTGAATATGATATTATTAGTTGATAGCCCTCTACCTCGATACAGATGTACTCACATCCAATTGCATGCTTTTTTCACAATCTTGCTGCTTCTGGCTTTATGGAGCATTGTCGAATGTGTGTCCTGGGTCATATTGTCGGTGGCTGCATTGGCAGCGTCGTGGTTGACTAACTGGTGTCTGCATTGTATGTGTGTTCCAGTAGGTGGGGTATTCAATGAAGCGTTCATCATTCTGCTCGATTCCAATCCACTTGCACCTTGCTGAGGCATTAGCAGAGCCATGATTAGCTGGTGTGGAAAAGAAGAGGAAGATGATAAAGAAAAGATGTGGGAAGTCCTGATGAAGATGATAAAGAAATGAAGTGGGAAGTCCTGAGGAATATAGAGGTAGTTTCAAGTCAAAATGGAATGAGTAACAGCCAAGTTGAATGTTCTACTCAAGATGGATCCTACTGCGGACAGCTGCAGGTTGCACAGGTTTCAAACTGTCCTGCAGTTTACACCAAGTCAGTCCGATGTTGTGTTTCGTTTGAATGGATATATCAATGTGAACGACCGGCAAAGTCTCATGTTTGTGAAATATAAACAGCACCTTCTCCGACTGAAAGGTTGTCTGCTGATATTTTTCTTAAGATATCCCCGAGATCTTACAGGCAACTGATGCTCAACATCATCCGATGTTGTACAGTTATGTTTACTATTCCGAATGTATTGAAAGTCAAACCACGGATTTTTCTTTGCTCAAATCGATTAAGCATACCACCCCTGACATGAATGACGCAACTTGCCTCCATGTGGTCCATACCTTGCGACATCCAACATCTTGCCCAACAACAAGATCAACACAACATACAATGGTCAATGCTCCAAAAAAGTACCATTCACCACTACCAGCAAGAACATATGGCAAATCGACAAAGCACACCACATGACAACGTCATAAAGTGAATTAAGGCTACAGCTGCTTCGAAGCAGACAGGGTCCGAGCCCTTGGATCATGGCGCAGCATGTGATCTACACAGACACTTGTGGCGGAGAAACAACGCGAAATGCCATGTTTCAGCAACAATGAAACAGAGATATGCATCGAGGATTATGTTGATAGAGAGACCCCTGTGATAAGATCGCGAGTCGAAGATGCAGAGGCAGCGATTATGCTGGAGCAGCAAGATATGAGAAATGCTGAGGAGGTGGGAGTGACAACCAGAGAGCCCGAAACAACATTTGAGGAGGGTTTGAATGACATTGGATATAGCCTGAGCAATCTTGCAACTTCTGATGATGGTGAGGATGGGGAAGATGAGGATGATGATGAAGAAGATACAGATCTGTGCAAGCTGAGCAAAGATGATGAACCAGGCTGGGTGATGGGCACAATCTCCAAAATGGTACTACAGCATTGCATGAAGGGTCTTCCACAACAGTGGATGAAGCTTGACAAATTGACGCAACTGCGATCGGGAGACCCAGCCGACGGCTTTGGTGAGAGAGATGTGAAGTACGGGATGACGGAATTGAATGTCTTGGCAGCGGTTCGATCGCTCAAGGGGCAGGGCGCAGTCCCATCTGGACCGACAGCATTGGGAGAGCGTATGGAGATACTTCGTAGTGTCCCCGGAAAATCACAAATGCCGCTAGTGATGACTCTACCCGGAAGTTCTCATATGATGCTTGGTTCCCGGAAACCCCAGTCACACACATTCATTGATTCTCTCTCACCTGTTGCAGCACCTCATTTGTCATCGATTCAGAAATTACAGCCTGTTGTCACTGTAAGCCGTACCCCTGCATATAGCGACCTTAGCTGATAACTATATAGAAATCATATTCAGACGAAGAAATGGTGACGGCTCCTGAGTCACCAAAGGAGTAAATGGGCAAAGTGCAATTTTGACAGATGTGTCTCCAGGAAAAGCGATTTGTGTACCTATTTTGCTACAGGGCAGCAATTGCTTTATCTTAGTGACCAAATTGTGAGACATGATGATTCGTCCGTGCATGGTCAAGGGTCCGATCTGCCATGCAACGGTTTTAGACGGCAAATCGGTTTGATTGACGACCCGCGGACTTGATGTCGTCCTGCCTTTTACCGGTATGTCAGATAGGTAAAATTAAATTCGAGACGTAATACTGTACCAATCGTTAAGTTTGTGATAGCATACGACTCATAGATGGAGCGGTCAAGGTGCCTTCCATACCGGGATGAATGACGACTCTCATACGGCATTCGTTCATGCATCTAATTGCATAACTCTCTGCACAGACCTGGTGCACATGGTTGAGATTTTGAAAATTGCTAATGGTAGGTCATGGAAATTGACGCGAATGAGCTGGATGAGGAAAGGTGAGGAAGTTGGGCTATAGATATCAAAAGCTAGTGTATGGATCTACATGTGGTAAATTGCTGGCCGAAAGTGCTGGAATGTGAAAGGCCTACGTCATTTGTGGCTCAGATACTGTATATATTGCTGGATCGGAAATTGAGAGGCCTTGAAGCCGTTGGATGCTAATTTTTATACATGGAAATAATATATTGGCTGCCAATAACAACTATATGCATTGTTGCATACAATTGGTGACGATCCAATGACTGTTAGTATGTCATTAATGTGAGCATCAGCAGAGTGTCAACCATTTTAAGTCTTACATTTTTGGCGATGAAAGGACTGCTAAGTCACATTCTTCGAAGGAGATTGTTTTGGCCATTGTTATATGTGAACAGAAGAGTGATGCGCTCATTGCCCCATCCAAGAGATGAACGTCAACCATCCGTCAATGATTTTTGGTCTTGTGAGTCTCACAATAGAACAAAGACTTAGTTGCAGTGACTCATAATCAAAGTATTCGCCGCCTTTTCAGCCGAAAATTCCAGTGACAACCTCGCTACTATCTCCTATGCATGAGGCACAAGAGAGCATCAACAATTTTCGTTGTTTCATCGTGGATAATCATAGCGCTGTACAAGGACATTAAGCTATTATCGAAGTATTTGCTGCCATTATGGGTATAAATGGTATTCGCGATATTGTCATCACCACCTAAAAATAAGTGTCAAGTGAGTGTCCTCAATGTTTGGTCTTGCATCTTGAATAATTGAAGGGTAATGGAACCATGTCAACTCATAAGTAAAGTATAGGCCGCCTTTCTTGGGAAAAATGCTAACGATGATAATGCTACCACCTCCTGAAAGTGAGCGTCAAAGGAGTGTAAACAATTTTTGGTCTTGCATCATGGAAAATCTAAGTACTGCACAATGGCATTAACACATAATCAACATATCAGCAACCATTGTGGGGAAAAATACTACTCATGATATCGCTACTGACTCCAAAATATGAGCGTCACCGGATAGTCAACAATTTTCGGCCTTGCATCTTGGACACTGTAAGTGCTACGGAACTGCCTTAACGCATAATCATAGTATTGGCTGTGATGATGGGCACGAATCCTAGCGACAAGATTGTGTCCATCTCTTCAAAATGAGCGCCCACAGAGCATCAACAGTCTTTGTGTGGGCCCAGTAAGCAACACAGCAATGAACTGCACTGCATTGATACTAAATCAAGTTCAACATGGTCAGTCTTTTCAATATGTCTTTGTATACAACTTCACAAATATGGATGCAATGTCTCACAGATCTGACTTTCTTTTGCTTGTAGCTGTAGAGTCAATATTTAAGAACCAGCTTCATACTTTACTATGATGAAACATTTGGCAGTCTCTCAAGTTGAATTACCCACGTTCAAATTACCACCGGGATGTGGTATTCACAATCTTTAAATACCTTGTTGCTCGAGGTTATAATCTCTTCTCAAAATGAACTTGTCTTCATTTGTGACTTGAGCGAACTTACTTTCCAAATAATAATTGATGCTTGGTGGGCTTCAATGAATGTAGGCTCGAATCATCCCATTGTTTGGCATTATTCTTGACATGCGCTGTTGTGGCATTCTTATTTCTGTTGCAGAATTGAGCAGACTGGCAGCGCTGGCATCATATGTATCATTTGTCATCAAGTTCTTCAACATCCACCAGAACATGGGACCAGGTCAATGAGGAAACACTTGCCCACAAAAGCTCAGATCGCAAAGTGAAACGAATTCACTCAGTTGGAAGTTACGGAATTGACTGCATCAACGGTCAATGGAACAGCTTTGCCCATACGGCAGAGACAAGGAAGTTGAGGAATTGAACAAGCAAGTTCAGAAATGAAATTCATATTCCACCGTCAGGTTTGATCCATATCGACTGAATTGAGAGAGAAAACATTCCAACCGGGCAACGAAGGACTATGTAACTTCCAAATGTCACCAAGATGCCTAGCATCACTACCTCATGTTAAGAATTGTTTCAGCTCATGATCCATGGAAATCAATATCAAACCTAGATCTACTATGGTGATGAAAAGCATTACGCAGTGAGCTGCTGCTTCCGTCTGCCACCACCCTTAGCAACATTTACCTGATGGATTACTCACTGACAGTGGATGCAATTATGAAACAATTGCCGTCAAGAAATGAAGTTAGTTCAGCTTTGGAAGGTTGGACATCAACAAGCAAACTAGCCATAACGTTGGTCATTGTTTACTATATGGATCAAAATTCGGCAGTACAAGCAGTACAACTCGCGGTCGATGAGGTTGATGACCCATACTTTACCCTTTTCGAAAGCTGATTTTGGATGATAGGTCAAGTGTCAACCAACTGGAGCAAGTTTAGCAGTACATCTGAATGGCGTTCTTGATCGTTTTGAGCTTACTGACAGCCATTTACTTGGAATTACAACTGATCACACTTCCTCACATGATTTGATGACTGGGGAACTGCAATCAACCTTTAAGATCTCCGGAATCCAGTGGCCTGCATTGAGGAACCACACACATTGCATGGCGCACGTCATACAGCTTGATTTAGGTGCATTCATGAGCAGTCTTGGTGTATAAGGCCACATCAAGTCTTGGGAAGCCCATGAGCATGATCAGCAATATGCAGCGGATGAATGCAGAGATATTGGGAGGAGCCAAAGACTTCAAACAGAGGGCAATGTTAGAATCAACAAGGTGTCGGCCATGACACCAGGTTTAGCCAAGATAATTGAGACAGTAGTTATTTGAAGACATTTTGAAAGTCCTAAAACTGAGCTGCATATTGCAGAGAATGCTTGCTGTATTGATTACGCTAACACCGGGTCATTGAAGCGAGTTCATTCAGTGTCACAAAGCCAACGTACACATTACAGTAAAACCTGTTACGGATGTGAAGGTATGTTGGAATTCCACAGTGAAGTTGCATAAGAGAGCCCACCGATTATGGAAATTCACCTGCAAGTGGCTCAAGAATCCAAAATGCAATGATCACTGGCCACCGTTTACAACTCAGGATCTATGGACCTTAGTGAAGCACATCCTGGAAGTTTTGACGCCATTCTGTTGATGGACACTGTGGATATCAAAGAGACAAATGGTTACTTTCCATCACACTATTGTTGTCTACAATGACATGTTCGACTATATGCATGGAGTTATGCAAGCTTTCGCTAGAAACAAGACAGAATTGAAGGAAGACATGATCTTCGCTGTGAAGTTTGCATGCCAGAAGCTGTCCAAATATCATGCTGCGGTTACTCCAACAATGGGTATGCTTCACGATCAGCGCATATCCTCGATCCTTTCCGGTAGTTGTCATGATCCAAGAAGTGGGACAAGGGAATGAAGATGATTTGGGAGAACAAGACTTCATATACTACCCAATACGAAGAGGTGCATCAGCAGTATGTGGCCAATGAATACTGCACAAAACATGCACGTTTGCCTGTCATTAAACCCACAAGCATATCAAGCAACAATCGCTTTCCCTCCCCAAGGGCTCAATGATTTGCTCAATCTTCATTGAATCCATATGATTTGTCCAGCGATGATGAAGAAGACTTAACTCCACAAAAGATGGCTGGAATGAAACCTGGACGAAGCTATCGTGCAGCATACTTATGGACTGCCACAAGGCTTTATTTGAATTCACCACCTGAAACACCAACGAACTGGGGTCAAGTTAATCTGAATGTTAATGATGATCACTCCAATCCCATCGAAATTAGCAGTAGATTTCAGATACCAGATATCACCGACTGGTTGCGACATCCAGAGGAAACGCCCTCATGGTGCGCCGATCTCCCTAATGTGGCACATGACATAGTCTCTATCATACCACATGGTGGCGGATTGGAGGCCAATTTTTCCCTTGCGCGAGACGTTATTGGCTGGGAGCAGTCACAAACCATAGGTGAGACACTTTTTGAAAAAGTGGTTGCAAGGTTGTTTGCTCGAGGCAATAATGGGGTATTGACAGGCAATGACCCAGCGTTGGATAGGACAAACACAGACAACAACTTGGAAATGAAGAGAGAGGTGGATGAATGCAACTTGCACAGATAGGCCAAGGTCCATGACTTTTTGGAGATTTGGCACAGCTGCCAAAACATATGTGATGCACAGAAGTAATATCGTGCTCAAAACAATCGGATGACAGCCATGGGATAGATTTCAGATATGGAAGAGATTGACAAAGCATCCTGGACACTCATTCAACATGATGATGCAGCTGCATTTAAATTGTCGGAAAGATCACCTTGGCTACCAGCTTTGGCTGCAGAGGACCTCCCTGGAGGAAGGACTCAGGTAATAAATCTCCGCTGAACTCAAAGAATTGACCGTCATCGAATCGACAGTGTTCAGGATAGCACAAATGAAAGGGATCCGGACAACGAAAATATTCTGAAACCAATTGGCAACTTCTATGATCCAAATGGCAGCGAAGAGGATTACAAAGTACCCCTTGAATCGGATATCAAACTAGACAACGGCATTGAGGATCCAGAAAGCCCAGAGCGGTGGAATGTGAGTGCTGCTCCACACGTTCCTGGATTGATTCGCCCCACACGGAATTCAAAGAGAAAGACTGAAAAGGAGTTGGTGACGGTTAATGCAATGGAAACGTGGAGGAGTAAGGGAATCAAGAACAATCAGGACAGAATGTGTCACTATGTTTCACCAGGTGCTTTATGTAGCTTGATGGAGAGATTCATTTAGAGATATATTATGTGAGAATGGTGAGCAGTCGCATGTGAATATCAGTTGATAAATAGATGTATAGTGGGTGCAATGTATCACTCAGCAAAATATACAAATTTTGACAGAATGAGAGTGAACAGTGCAAGAATATTACTGGACTCGGCTTTGCCACAGGGCTCAGTCTCAATCTGTCTCAAAGGCAAACAATAAGTTCAAAACATTATGAATACAATTATTGATGTCAGCCGATGTTGAATGGACAATACATTAACATGAGCGTCTACAGAGCATCAACTATTTCTGGTCTTGTAAGTATGGTACATGAAAAGTGATTTGGTCGCTGGTATGTATAACTGGTGCATTGGCAGCGTATATAGGCAACAGAGGAAGCGGTACGGTCACTGCCCCATTCTGAGAATCAGTGTCAACAGAGCGACAATGATTTTGCCATTGTATCTTGCATAATCTACTTTCCGATTGGTTGCAGCCACCCATTGTTGGGATATTAGCAACCTTTAGGGGTAAAAACAACAGCGACACGTTCCTTGCACCATCCTGGAAATGAGCATCAATGGAGTGTCGACGACTTTCGGTCTTGCATATTGGGTAACAAAGGCAACGCGGGGAAATTCGACTTCATAACAAAACTATTGGCTTCCTTGATAGGCAAATATGAATGATATAAAAGGAGAAACACGGATTCCAGAATAATAGATATCGCAAACCGCGAAATATGCAAAAAGTGATTTCTGGATGTTGAATAAGCGATCTTGGTAAGTTACTATTATCAAGCAGCCAACAGAAGAGCATTATATGAATCAGCAGATTGACCCGCTGCACAATCCGCTGACAACCCGACCAATTCAGATAGTTCGGATTGCTTCCATCGATCTGTAGCTGAATGGACAGTTCGGGTTTAATGATGACCCGGGCTAACCGTTTGGCAACAGTTCTCTTCCAACCTGGGCCCGGACCCGAAGTGAATGTCCACAACTGTTGCTAACTCTAGAGCTTGATGGAGAGTATTTGAGTGTGAAAGAGGAGCAATAATTCCACCGGTCCCGACGATCCTGGTGCGCAGTAGGCCTCAGTCTAGTCTGGACCAACAGGAAGGTCGGACTGGCCCGATCCACAGACTAGAATTCTTGGACTCGACGGGATTGGTCTGGACCGATCTATTTACACATATAATTTTGACTTTGCTTTTAGCCAAGTACTACCGAAAACATGACTCATCCTCACTGTTTAACACCACTCACCCCTAAATACCAACTCGGATTGAAATTATGCCATTTCTGTCTGTATATTCGGCTCCATCAGGATAGATTTTCCCCATTAAAAGACTAACATCCGGGAAAGTATACCCTAACCCTGGACACCGTGAGGGATCGGTCTAGACCAAGTTCAGTCCAGTCTGTCAGCATCTGGGATTGGTCCGATCCCAGTCCAGAAATTTCCTGGACTGGACCTGGACTGGACTGCATGGTTCCGGTCTGGACTGATCCATTGCTGGACCGGTGGAATCATTGAAGAGGAGTATAGAGAAGGTGATGGAGGAGTGGAATTAAATAACAGTGTGCCAATCAAGGGTAAAGAGCACCAATGGGGATTGTGAAGTGCCAATTCCCCCGGAGGAGTACCCAAACAAATGGCAGAGTGCTCAACAGGGGGTGTGGAGTGAGGAATAAAGCAAAGGAGTCGCAAGGCAGAGAGAGGAGCACTGATGGCGATTGAGGAGTGTCAAATCTAGTGAAGCAACGCTGAATGAACAGGGTAAGGAATGTGAAATGATAGAGAGGAGCAACAATCCTGACCCAGAAGCACTCATTGGAATGAATGTGAGGTCATTGCTGTGGAGGAGCCCCAGAATAGGGGGGAATGGAGTGCTGAATGAAATAGAGAAGCACAACTCTGGATAGGGGGTATTAGTGACTGACAATCCCCATGGAGAAACGCTGAACAAGGAGCAATTGAGTATGAAATCAATTTCCAGAGAAATATGCTTAGGAGTGCTAATTGGGATTCAGGAGTGCCTATCAATGTGGAGTTGCACTGAAGGGGGGCAGGGTATCTAGTGGCCCATTAATGTGTGATACATGGCGGCAGCAGCTTCCACAGAAAAATTCATCACAGGGGATCAGCACAATCTACTTTGCCATTCAACTTTAGAGGATATAACCGTAGAGTCCAGGCCAGTGCCAGATTCACACAGCACACACTGAATTGCTGAAGCTGCCAGTGCTTCAGTCTGCTAAGTGAGAGGTTATAACAACTGGTATGCAGTAGGCTGGCACCCCAAGCAATTGGCAGTGAAAAAGAACTGATGGTAAATCAAATTCCCAAGTTTCATTTGGGTGAACCATGATTACCTATTGTTCAAAACCTTTGAAACATATGCATCATCAATCAGCTGCTCCTCAACCAGGATCTGAATATCAGTCTCAGAGCCCAAATCCAATAGGAATTTAACTGCAACTGTTCCATGATCTCTATCCACCAGCTGACTTTAAATCGTAATAATTCTGAGTTTGAACTCTGGATATTTGGAGCATAGTCAATATTATAAGTCTGATACAGGAGTATTAAATAGAATTCAAGACTTACAGCTTCTGGTATTTCTGGATCCATATTGAGTAATTGAGCACCAGTCAATTCATGGACAGATTGTGTACCCACTGGAGCACCTGCTAATGTCTACTGATAATTCTAGGCCTCAATGGTAGGTTACAGAGCTTCTTCCATTATTGGATAGTTCTCCTTCAATAGCATTGGCCTATGATATCTCCTCAATACAAGTGCGTGCATGAATCTTCTGGCTACCTCAACAGTTGCCTCTTGGTATTAGGGATTGTTCTAATCTCGACTGGCCTTTGGTTGTTGAATCATCAGGTCTCTGTGAGACTTGGGGAGTGGGTGTGCCTGGGCAGGTGGAGCATGATCAGATATCTATAACTTGATGAGGAGGGTTGACTGTTGGCATTTGAGCAGTGATGGTGACATTGCCCCAGCTGGATCTTAGGAATAGCAAAGTGGTGGCTGTGCAATGACACTATTGGCACGGCTCCATTCCTTTTGCAGTGAAACACTTGTAGTTAATCATGTCTTTCCCTGGCACACCTGGCCTACATGTTGGACCCCCTGTTGGTGATTCAAACTGTCTTCTTCAATGTCAGATGACATGGTGAACTCTGCAGTGTCCCACAATTTGTAATCATCAAGCTCCTGATGTATATAATGTTCTTGCTTCATCCATAAAGCAAGAAAACTAGTCATCTGCAATACAATGCATAAAGACCGAGGGCTGGATGTCAGATATTTCATGGGCAAGAAAGATTGGCTATTTTCTAAAATGTGAGTGTCAGTGCGCTCTCAAGTTGTATTTCTTGATTCTTCAGAGAATAGTGATTCCTCACCTGGCTAGGTATAGGTATCATTCGCGGAAATGGAGATAGAAAGTTAGGGAATGTGGGAAACAGTATATAAGGGTTAAATATACGACTAAGTGCAATGGAAGAATGGGAATAATAGTCGAAGAAGTTACATAAGGTCCAGGAGGATGCAGTTGGAAGTGTGACATTAAACGGTTCTTGAGAGATAACTTCAACAGTTCATGTCTATATGGAACATAACAGTCTGGTGTTGTGATGTAGGCTGTATTAGGTGAATGGGAATAGCTGGATTCCTAATGCCCAATGCTGAATGTTAGCACTTCTATCAATAATGCTCTGCATGGATGCAAACAATGGAGGTTAGTTGAAGCTAATACACATTGAATTGAGCCAGATACACCTGAACAAAACATGTGACATTAATATGATTGGTAACAGTAACTAACCCATGGTGGTAGCGAAATGGAGTACTGAGAACCTTAATGAGAATGAGTGCCATTGGATATAACTGCTCCAAATGAAGTGATAACGCATGAAAGTTCAAGCATTTGAGGTGACCACAACATATAGACCAGTTGCAGCAATGGCAATCTGCAGAACTCGAGTGATTTGGGATCATGTGAGTGACAGTTGAGCTTCAAAGGTTCATACTGAGGTTGTTATTGACAGGTCAGAATTATGAGCCTCTGTCAGTGGTATAGACAGTGGAATGACACAGTTACTTCTACGAAATGCTGTTGTATTACGATACTGCAGTTCTGTTGGCAGTCAACAAAGCAATATCATAACAATAAGTTTCTATTCATACATTCAGCTTGGCTGTGTCTGCAGGATACCTTGAGAACATTATTGTATATAATTGAAAAGAGAGTGGGAGAGAATTTGTGTACATAAAGGAGTGAACAAGTGTAGAAAAAGAATGGCAAGATACGATGATGATTCAGAGGTAATCCTATTCATTCAAGCACTCGTCAATGCCAATATGGCTAACAACAGGGTCATGCATTCACACTTGCATTCAGACATTGCACCCAATATCTACTAAATCCCACAGCATATTGGGAACGCTTCCGTGCTACCATAACTGAAATTTGTCTTGCTTGTCACTACTGAACTACTACTGCAAACCCTACATTATGGTGCCATACCACATATTTGTACCATTATGGAAGTGTTATGGGAGTGTTACTATATAGCACCACATGTGACAAACATTTTTCTTGTACTGTATACCCTTTTGTCACTCCCTTTTTTTAAATTGCTACCATCACCACCATCACCACTACTATCACCACCATCACCACAATCACCATCACTGCCGTCACCATCACCACTATCATCATTACCACCATCACCATCACCACTACAGGGGATTATACCCTGAGATCATTCTTCCATGAGCTGCATGTGATACCCCCCTACCAGCTCTCAGCAAAGCCAGATCCACTACAACAGGCAGAGCGAGGTCCACTGCCAGATGCAAAGCCAGATGCACTACTTTATTTGAAGCCAGATCCACTGTGAAAAGCGAAGTCAAATCCACTCTGTCCAACTTTGTTGCAGCAAATGTAGATTCAGTGTATCCAGCGAAGCTAAATCTTTCCATATCAGCACGCCCAGATCCAGTGCTACCAGCGAGGCCAGGTTCACCCTACAAGCGAGGCCTGATCCACTGCGACCAGCGAAGCCCGACTCACTTCGACAAGCACAGGGTGTTTTACTCCGACCAGCGAAGCTGGATCCACCCCTGCAGGCATCCTATCTGTGAATCCAGATTCACCACTACCCGTAAAGACTGTGTCACTGCAAACAGGGATGACAGATCCACCGCCATCACTGAAGCTGTATCCAATGCTACCAGCTTCCTCCCACCAAAGCCATATTGTCAGTGAGGTGAGAGTGAGCATGTCAGAGCAGTGAAACCAAGTCTGTCAGAGCTTTAAAAGTGAGAATATCAGAGTCGAGAGAGCAAGCATATCAGTTGTGAAAGTAAGTGTGTCAGAGTTGTGGGAGTGAGCTTGTCAGAGTTGTGAGAGTGAGCATGTCAGAGTTCTGGAAGCAAGCTTGTCAGAGGCATGCGAGATATAGTGTGTGCTTGTCAGAGTTATCCATGCAAGCGAATTAAAGTTAAAAGAGTCCATATCAAAGATGCGAAAGGAGATATCAGAGTAGCAACTAATGAGTAATTGTAATGAATACATAGTATAATCCATAAATTGGAGTATATAATATATGTACTACAGTTCAATTACAGTAATAATTCAGTTGTGCTATCAGTAAATTAATGGTGTATTATTTGGGGTTACACAAAATGGCTCTGGGGTAGTTTGTATTATTTGGTGTTATCGGTATTACAGGAGGTTACAGTAGGCCATATGGCCTATGGTAGATTAAATGTAACAGAATATCTTTTTCCAGATGCGGAATCTTACAAATTCATAATAAGCTTCATCACAACAAATTCAATATACAATAAATGTTAGGGTTTAAGGATATATATAATAGTAGGAATGTGTAGTCACACTTCATGTCACAGCGGGCAGAGGAATAATTGCAGGTACTTTCAGGGAATTGACATGCACCAAAGTTTGAATGGTTATATCAGATTCAATGGAAATGCTGGGATTGTTTGGCTCACCCTACACTGACAGTTAATTGTACACTGTGATGCTGTCTTTTCATACCTCGAGTTTTGAAGATCCTCTTTCTTCCAACTCTGTAGATGGAAATGTATTGTTACAATCGATTTTCAGATATGGATTTTGGCTGTTGAGACATATACTTAGTTATAATCTGGTTATGTCTATATGACATGCATTGACAACATATACTTCATTGAGCAAGTGTGGTACAAGTGGTGAGCTGCAGTTGCCTGACAACTGCAGAGCTGGTTAGCTGAATTTGTGATTTGGTGGAGCACAAACTTTCAGAACCTATTGTAGGATTTGCAAGCATTGGACCAAATATGCTACGTGGTCAATATGGAGTTATGTGAGGTTACTGATTAGCAAGGGTAGTGTATATATAGTTTGGAGTGCAGTGGCTACCCTCAACCAACAGACAGTTGATATGGAGTTTAACATTTAAGGCATTTTAGCGGCATTATTCACATACCAATCAAGTGAAGATTCAAATATTACCAGAGACCAAGTGGGATGACCCACCTACACAGAAATGTAATGGATCTTAATTGATGACATTCTGTGTGCATTGCACCCACTGAATTCAAGTCGTAAAACACTTGCGTGATAATAAAGCACATACTAATCTGAAGTGTACTACATACTTGGGCACCAGTGCTTTGGTGGCTAATTTGTCACACTGAGGTATCACTGCATGGGAATGATACATCTATAAACAATCTTGGCTTGTCAGAGTTGGGTTTCATACAAATCCAAGAATATCATATTGACAGGATTGTATATCTAAGATGTGACAGACTTTCAATTATATGCCAGGAAATGCCTCCAAGCGAAACCTGGAGCTTAGCCATCAGTTCCCGTGCTGTGTTGCATCATCCGACTCTATGGGATGCATCACTGCAGTGTACCTGAACTAATTGTATATGCCAGGAAATGCCTCCCAGCGAAACCTGGAGCTTAGCCATCAGTTCCCGTGCTGTGTTGCATCATCCGACTCTATGGGATGCATCACTGCAGTGTACCTGAACTAATTTTATATGCCAGGAAATGGTGTGGATTTGCTTCAAATATGCTAGCTGTGTCTTCTATGCTGACACAGGTACTCAGTATCCACTAGTCTGTCTTTATTGCCAAATGGGATTGGAGAATATGCAGTGCTCAATCTGTCATAATAAAACTCAAGTTATATACATTATTCTCCAGTGCACCTGACAGTAGTTGTTTCATGCTTTGTCCTAGTCTTTTGAATTCGAAATTCTCATCTGGCCTCAGGATTCTTGTTCATGTCAATTTTGTCATTGACCAATGCTTCAAACCATATGGCAGAATTGTTTATCGCCTTGCCTCGATAGCCAATTACCCTATGAAGTGGCAATGGTGGAAATCATATTTGTTGCCACAAACTTGTTTCTTTTTCAACATACTGACAATGACAACTACATTACTGGTGGAAGCTGCATCAGTCAATCGGTAGCAGCAAATCATCTTGACATTGGCTCTCATCCATTTGACCTGTGCACCTGCAACATTACTGAACAAGTCCTAATCAATTGACTTCATCTCATAATTCTAATTATTAATAAACGAGAACACCATTGAAATTCCACTCTAACTAACACCAATTTAGGATATGACAATGTGTAGATAAAAACTTTGATTCGCTACAAGATGACAGAGAGAAATGATTTATGTATGCAGTACATTGTGCCTTACAAATAATTGTGATTGACAATTTGCATTATTTGAGAAGATTAGGTTGGTTGAATGGGTAAAGTGACATACAGTGATAGCATCATCATAATCTAAGATGATTATTCATTTAACTGCAATGTAACTCCATTCTGTATCAGCAGCTTTGTATGATCTTACCATACTGCAGATTAAAGTACATTGTGGATGTTGTAATTTTTAGTTGACTAATCCAGCCTTGTAGGACGCTCCTTGGTGCTACTCTATTGTAATGGTCCAGATCACTGGCATGGGTGTTATAGACACTAGGACCCTTATTTGGTAACCATGTGTGTGGAACTCTGTGTTGCCCTTGGTTAACCACTTGTGCAAATGCCTGGCACTGTTCAGTTAGTACCCTGAACTGCAGAATTATTATTGCATGGTTTGCCTCTGTAAGATTAAGGCCTGTCCTGCCCACTTTGGGTGTAATTATGCACATAGAGGGATTTTGTGTATGCTGGAATTTGAGCTATATCTGTGTCTGTTCATTATTGTCTGTTTCTTCATACATGTGGAATAAATCAACATTATTCACAAAATAGTGGGTTAGCCACCACTTCAAATGATGAACCTTACCAGGAAGAAAACAAACGGACACTGCATATTGTAGAGGAGTTGCACCGGGGAGTGCATTGTCATTTCTCTCTTGTTTGTGAAGGAGCACCATATATGATTCTTTGTCTTGGTTGGGTTTCAGACATTCCGCTTGTTCATTGACAAGGACTGGCAGTAATAACCATCTCAGCCATTGGAAGGTTGGCAATTCCACCCCAGATTCGAGTGGCCATTTATCGTACCTTGGTATTCACATCTCATTGCAATCCTCGGTGTCACCCAATACTGATAGCAAACAAGCTTGCCACCATCGATGAATTCTCTAGGCTCCTAACGTACTATATTAAGTCTATTTTTCTACAAGAGTCTTCTGTTGTACCTGTATTTCCTCAGTCCACTTGAGATCAACAATGTCTGAATGCTCCTTCAGAATGTAAGTGAGAAGCTTAACATTTGTAAGTTTCCAATCTGATCACCTCCTGCTGGGTCATGAGTTTGATAAATGTATCATCCGGTTCGTTACATCCTACTTAGCGTCATCATCAGCAATCTGGACGGCATGTATCAAACCTTACACCTTGGAACGCAGTATCTCTGCACCATTCTTTTCCTTCAAAGCATCATCATCCGAATCTTCCTGTGCAGCTGAAAACAGTAACATGGTCTGGTAACACCAGTCTAAGAGTGAATCATATCCCAGGCTGGCAGTGACCAGAAGGTTGAATTCAACTCTTGTACTCATCTCGATTTGCCAGCCTCCACTGTTTTTTGTCTTATACAGATAACACTTATCAATAATCCCACACCTCCATGGATAGTGTGAGAGTTGGCTGTTACTTGATGGTGTTGTTCTGGATGTTAAGGTATCACAAAACAAGGTTGATATTCAATCAGTCTTCCACCTTGTCAAAACTTGAATACAGATCATCATTGGTGAGATTCACATTTTGCTGCTCCGACAAGTCGACATGTTTCTAATCAGGACTATAGGTCATCTCATGGATGACACTGTTGAATGATTCTGCCACTCTGATAATTGTAACAACTGGAATTGATTCAAGGGCTACTGGGAGCACATGTTGCTCTGCAGGAGGATAGTTATAGATCACTAAATGACAGCAGGGCACTGAATTCATTCTCGGCAATGGATACCACTTTTGTACTTCTCCAGCAATCCTGGAATAGTGGTACGGAGACATATTCACTCATTTGTAAATGGTATTTCACCACTTTGTTAACGGTGGCAACCGCATAACAACCATTTCAGTCAGCAATATGCATATCAATGCCACTGCCACAGAAGTAAATGTCTTGTGAAGACCAATTTGATCTGCCACCAGTACTGTTGGCATATCCAAATCCCAAACCCATTTCCACACCACAAACCATATTGTCTAAATCATATGTGCTAGAAACTTGACACCAGGTAGTTCTGGGATTGCATACCTGTTGCAAGGAATACAGTCATCTTTCAATTGGTGAATCAGTGAGGCATTCAGCAGCCTAGTTACCTCATCAAGACACTTGTGTTCACATTAGTTGCAAATGGAATTGAGCACTGTGCTCTATATTGAACTGCAACAAGCTGGATCGAGGATCTCCTCACCATCCTACACTTATTGCCTAACCTCTCTGTCAGGTTTGTCTTTTGTCTTTTCATCCTCAATTAGCTAATACAGACGCTTTGGGGTAAGCTAACCAGATGTAGTTAGTCTCCAGTGCTTCTGATATTCAGCATGATGTTAAGTGCTTCACAGGCAAGGAAGCATTCCAATGAATATGTTTGTGTGCAATATAATCAATTCTATTCATAAAGTCGGAACTTACACTAATTCAACTAATATTTTCTTGCCTACTTTTACCAATGGTTGAAAACCACCACTTCGGGTCTGGGTCCTGGTCAAAACTTCACCATTGCCACCTTCGCAGTCTGCATTGTCAATACACCCAAACCATCAATTCGAGTACAGTTCCATGCAAATCTTCCAACTAGTCTGAACTGGGCAGGTTGTGAGCGGGTCCATCTGTAGAGTGATAGAATGCTATTGTTTCTGATGTTCGATAATGGTATCTTATCAAAATCACTTATTCAACATCCAATAATCACGTTTTGCATGATTTAAAGTTTGTAATATTGAATATTTTGGAATCCATGTTGTCCTCTTACATTTTATTTTTTGCCTATGAAAGCGGTCATTAGTTATGTTATGAACTCAAATATCCACACAATGCCATGATTACCCAATATGTAAGAACAAACATTGTTGACGCTCGATTGACACTTAGCTTCATGATGGGGTAACGTCGATTTCATGCATTGTGTTGCCTGCAAAGGCTGACAATACTTCATGTGTAAATCATTGCCACACAGCGACATTGAGATTACCCCAGATGCAAGACCAAAAGTTGTTGGCGCTCCATTGCTGCTCATTGTCACAATGGGGTAATCTCGATGTCATCCACTGTTTTTCCTCAAATGGCCAGCATTGCTTCGTTTATGAATTATTGCCACGAGGTGACACTTAGATTACCCGAGATGTACGACCAGAAATTGTTGATGGTCCGTTGATGCTCATTTTGAAGATGGGGTAGGGATTGTGCTGGTTTTGTTTTTACCTCTAAAGGCGGCCAATACCTCATTTATTGATGTCTGCAACCAATCATCACTTAGATTACGCAAGATGCAAAGCCACAAGTCATTGACGCTCCATTGAGGCTCATTGTCGGAATGGGACAGTGACCTTGCCAGTTTCTCGTTTGCCTATAAAAGCTGCCAATACGTTGGCTATGCATAACAACAACCAAATCACTTTTCAAATGCGTTACTTACAGGACCGAATATCATTGAAGCTCTGTTGGCATTCATTTCAATGAAATGTCCATTCAAAATCTGCTGCCATTGATAATTGTATTCATAATGATGTGAACTTATTGGTTGCATTTGTGACTGATTGAGACTCAGCCCTCTGGCAAAGCCAAGCCCAGTAATATTCTTGTGCTGGTTGCTCCATTCTATAAAAATTAATACATTCTGCTAAATGATTCATTTCGCCAGCTATACTTTCGTTTATCAACCAATATTTACATGCAACTGCTCACATTCTTCCATAGTATTTCTCTATATGAAATTCTCAGTCACGCAACATAAAGAACCTGTTGAAAATATATTGACACATTCTGTCCTGCATTTTCTTGTTCCCCTGATTCCTCCTTGTTTCCATTGCAATGACTGTCATCAACCCCTTTCCTGCCTTTCTCCTTGACCTCCCTGTTGGCTAAATCAATCTGGGAACATTTGGTGTGGCACTATCATCCAGCTGCTCTGGGCTTTCTGGATCCTCAAGGCCATTGTCTAGCTCTATGTTAGATTCATTGTTTGCCTCCCAGTCATCTTCGCTCTGATTTGGATTAACCAAGTCACCATTCTGGTCAAGCCAAATTTGTGTGTCCGAAATGCTTTCAGGTGCAATATCCTCATCACTTTTGGCTCCATGACAGTCGATTCTTTTTATTTGGCTGACATTCAATTCTTGAGATCTTCCCCCTGGAAGGTCCTTTGCAGACAAAGCTGGTGGCAATTGTAATCTTTCCGACAATTTAAATGCAGCCACACCATCAGGTTGAAAGTTTGACCAGGATTCTTTCACAATCTCTTCAGTATCTGAATCATATCCTACAGCTGTCATTTGCTTGTTTTGAGCGTGAGATTCATTCTGTGTAGCATGTAGGTTTTGGCTGCCCTGCCAAATCTCCAAAAAGTCATGGACCTTGGCCATTCTGTGCAATTCTCTGTCCTCTGCCTCTCTCTTCATTTCCAAGTGGTTTTCAGTTTCTGCCATATCCAAGGTTGGGTCATCGCCTGCCAGTATACTGTTATTGGCTCCAGCAAACTACCTTGCTACAACTGTTTCATGAAGTCTCTCACCTGTGGTCTTCAACTGCCTCCATCCAATAACATCTCACCCAAGGGATATACTGGCATCCACTCCCGGACCATCTGGTATGATAGAGAATGAATTGTGTGGCACATTAGAGAGCTCAGCGAACTTTGATTGAGTTTTCTCTTGTTGGCGCCTCCAGTCAGTGACATCCAGCTAGTGTTAGCAACGGGTCCGGGTAACCCGCCAGCAGTCTGGGTTTGGACCTCAAAAACGGGTCGGTTCGGTTCCAGACCCGTCCAAAAACCCAACACGCTGACTCTTGGTGGGCCAAACCCAGACCCGTCCCCGTTGGCCCGTGGTTATCGCCGGGTTTGGCAAGACCCGTCGGTTCCAATCTCCGGTTGTGCGTTTCGCATTTCACATTTATGGTCACATTCAGATATGCTACTGTTAATCGTAAAATATTGACATTGGTACTTCACGGTTCATTTTCGACCTATTAGCCGCCATGATGTGCATAACGAGCATACTCACGGGCCTAATCACATCCTGAAAATGAACGTCAACAGAGTGTCAACGATATTTGGTCTTGCATCTTCGGTAATATGAGTGGTGCTTGATCACAAACATCCATAAAGAAGGATATGGCAGCCATTATAGGCAGATATGTACGGGATATTCTAGCCACATCCTCCGGGACAGTAACAACTCATTTCATTTACAGAGCTAGCTCTAAGTATTCTTGAGCTTTTTAGCGTAAAATAACAGTGAAAACGATGAATATAGACAATATCTGCCACATCGCGCTGTGATTAACCGTGATGGACGGCCAACAATCGTTGACACTCTGTTGATGCTCATTTTGAAGATCGGGCAGGAAGCGTTTCACTTTCACTTTTGCCTATAAAGGCAGCCAATAATCAGTTTATGACAATGTGCAACCTGTCGCCCCCCCAGATTACCCATGATACATGACCAACAATTGTTGACGCTCCGTTGACGCTCATTTTCATGATGGGGCAGGGAGGGCATTGCATTGTGTTTTATCTATAAAGGCAGCCAGAAATTCCTTTATGACTGACTACAACCTATCGGAGGTGTGATTTCCCAGGACGCATAACCAAAAATTGTTGACGCTCCATTGGCGCTCCTCTTCATGATGGGGCAGGGAGGGTATTGCTATCTGTTTTACCTATAAAGGCAGCCAGAAATTCCTGTATGACTGGCAACAACCTATCGGAGGTGTGATTTCCCAGGACGCGTGACCAAAAATCGTTGACACTCCATTGACGCTCATTTTCATGATGGGGCAGGGAGGGCATTGCATTCTGTTTTACCTATAAAGGCAGCCAAAAATTCCTTTATGACTGACTACAACCTATCGGAGGTGTGATTTCCCAGGATGCATAACCACAAAATGTTGATGCTCCATTGACGCTCATTTTCATGATGGGGCAGGGAGGGTATTGCTAGCTGGTTTACCTATAATGGCAGCCAAAAATTCTTGTATGACTGGCTACAACCTATTGGAGGTGTGATTTCCCAGGACGCGTGACCAAAAATCGTTGACGCTCTGTTGACTCTCATTCTCATGATGGGGCAGGGAGGGCATTGCATTCTGTTTTACCAATAAAGGCGGCCAAAAATTCCTTTATGACTGACTACAACCTATCGGAGGTGTGATTTCCCAGCACGCATAACCAAAAATTGTTGATGCTCCATTGACGCTCATTTTCATGATGGGGCAGGGAGGGTATTGCTATCTGGTTTACCTATAAAGGCAGCCAAACATTCCTGTATGACTGGCTACAACCTATCGGAGGTGTGATTTCCCAGGATGCGTGACCAAAAATAGTTGACGCTCCGTTGACGCTCATTTTCATGATGGGGCAGGGAGGGTATTGCTATCTGTTTTGCCTATGAAGGCAGCCAAAAATTCCTTTATGACTGGCTACAACCTATCGGAGGTGTGATTTCCCAGGATGCATGACCAAAAATTGTTGACGCTCCATTGACGCTCATTTTCATGATGGGGCAGGGAGGGTATTGCTATCTGTTTTGCCTATAAAGGCAGCCAAGAATTCCTTTGTGACTGACTACAACCTATCGGAGGTGTGATTTCTCAGGAAGCATGACCAAAAATCATTGATGCTCCATTGATGCTTATTTTGCCATGGCTCTATCCACAATATGCAATCATTTGCTTAGGCACAGTCCATCATTCACATTGTTTTGGCTGCCTTTCTGGCATTTTCATTTACTTTCTTCTTGATCACTACGTTGTTCTTTAATAATCCATAGATATATATAATAATGATCTCCACAATCCCGTTTCTTTCGGTCAATGCTCGTCATCAGTTGCAGGATCGCTCAATCCGCTGCTCTTGTCTTCAAAATAAATGTTAGCCGCATTCCCACACAACAGATAGTGTACTAACCTTCATCAGTCAGCATATCTGGATCAAAATCGGTATCGTGCTGGGTATCCTTATCATCATCGAAATATTCCGTGTGGGGAAGAGCTGTATGCAAATACCTATATCCGGCCAGCGAATTGACGATTTCGAAAGGTTTCGCTCCGGACGAGTTACCGGTTGGGGCGGGTGGCGGCCTGGCGGAGGTGAAGTCGGCTCTGGAGTCCACTCTCTGGTTTGGGCGGATGCAGGTTCACCTGTTCCTTTGTGTCTCCAGCGTGCCTGCTGATTCTTTGGGGTGTCATTTTGGCAAGGAAGGCAGCCGGATGTTTGGTCTTGACGAAGCATTGCCGGGTGTCTTTTTATCGCAGCCTGCACCTTTTTATGCCCGGGAAACTCAACACTCTTTGTCTGCTGTGCTCGGACCTCGGCACGTGGTTTCTTAATGAGATATTTGGTTTCCTCCATTGCGGCGCGCGAGACGCCATCTTTGGCCATTATGGCCATATTCAACGCCAGGTGCATGTCGGACTGTTCCAGCTGTACCCGGCCTCCTTGCCTTGCCATAGTTGCAGACATGTTGAAAACCTACAAGACATTAGTTGCTGCTTCGAACAATGAAATTCGGCTGTTACCTTTACCATATACCCTTCTGTAGTCTCCTCCAAGTTGATTAAAGCCTGCTTTGTCCACTCACAGGGATGCTTATCAGGAAATTCAGCTGCAAAAATCCCAGAGCTGACAACATCATGATGTTCGATTTCATGGACTGTGTGGACCATTGCCTTTGTCGGTCATGGAGGTTTCCCATTACAGGCAGCGATCAATTCATTACGTAGCTCTCTACGGACACCCGGTGTACGTTATACGGTTAATTGACCGCCGTTTGCGTAGATATGCATATACTCAGATCCAACTGCATGCTGCTTCTTGTTTTTGCTGCTTCCAGTCTTGCGGATGATTTTTAAATGTGCATCCTGGGTCATATGTGTGATGCCTGCATTGGCAGCATTGCGGTGAACTAACTTGTGTCTGCGCTCTTGTGGTGTGCCATGAATTTCCGTATTTAATGTAGTGCGCACCGATCTGCCAGTATTCGATCCTCTCTCACCTGGTGGAGGAGGTTGTGTATCCATAATGTGCTGGTGTGGAATAGGAGAGAAAGATGATAACGAGAGGAAGTGGGAAGCCCTGAGGACTATATAGTTTGCTTCATGTCAGAATGGAATAAGTAGCAGCCAACATGATCATTATGCTCAAGATGAATCCAACTGAGTATGGCTGCAAGTTGCAGGGGTTTCGCACCGCCCCGCGATTTGCAATAAGTCGGTCTGATGTTGTGGCTTTGTTGACAGGGATCAATTGCGGTGTACGACCGCTGGAATCGCCCAATTGCTGGATATTAACAGCATGTAATTCGAGGGAAAGGATGTCTGCTGATGTTTGTCTCAAATAATCCCCGGGATATTACTTGAAAATGACACTAACAATCTTGTCATGTTGTACGGTTAGCGTCACTATTCCTGATTTATTGACAGTCAAGAGAGAGATTTTGCTTTGTTCAAGATGAGTAAACGTACTAACCTTGACATAACAGACGCAGCTTGCCTCCATATTGTCCATAACTTGCACCATCCAACATCTCGCCCAACAACAAAGTCCACGCAAAATACAATGGTCAACGCTGTGAAAAAGAACTTTTCGCCACTTCCGGCGGGCAGATACGGTAAATCGACAAAGTGGTCAACCCCGCGACGTCCTCAAGCAAATCAAGGCAAGAGCGGCTTGGAGGCAAAGAGAGTCCGAGCCCTTGGGGAATTGGGCAGCTTGAGATCCAACAAGAAGATTGCGGCGGAGAAACGTCGAGGTACACACTTCTCAAGCAATGAAGAGAAATGGTAATGGATTGAGGATTATGTTGAGAGAGAAACCGCAGGGGCAAGAAATCGAGTTGAAGATGCATAGGCAGCAGTTCAACAAGAGCAGGACGATATGACGTGTGCTGAAATTGCGGGATTGACCTCCAGAGAGCCCGAAATAACATTTGAGGAGAAGCTGGTTGCTATCAGAGACACTCTCAGTGATGTTGCAAGTTCCGACGATGGGGAGGATGGGGACGATGAGGATGAGTAAGAGACTGAGCTGGGCAAGCTGAGCAAGGATGACGAACCAGGCTGGGTGATGGGCACAATCACCAAAATGGTCCAGCAGCGCATGTAGAGGGTTCGGCAGAAGCATATGAAGCTCGACGAATTGACTCAACCTGGTTGGGAGGCTGCAGCCGACTACTTCCGTGAACGAGATGAGATGTACGGCACATCTGAATTGAGGGTTCCGGCAGTCGTTCAGCCGCAAACAAATGATGACGCTCTGGCACCTCCACCACCAACATTTGGAGCGCTTATGGAGAGTCCTGACATTGTCCCCAGAATATCGCAAAGGCTGCAAGGGACTTCTAGACCATGAAGTAGTCATATTAGGCTAGGTTCAGTGATGCCGCAGTTGAAGTTGAGCATACCTAGTGGTGAGCCAGCTGCGGAGCCCGATTCGTCAATGTTGCTGAACGCGAAGCCAGTTGAACCAGTACGCTATTACCCCTGCATATAGCCTCCAGCTAATTACCATATAGATATCGGATTCTGACGAAGAGATGGTGACAGCTCCTGCGTCTGCTCAACAATAGAAGTGCAAACAGTAATTTTTGACATCTGATCGCGGTGAAAAGCAAGTTGTTTACTAATTTTGCTATGTGTCAGCTTTTTCTTGATTTGAGTGACCAAATTGTGAGACATGATAATTCGTCTGTGTATGTGCAAGGGTCGAACGGACCATGTGAAAGTTCTAGAATCAAAATTGGGCTGTATGACAGCCATCACCTTCGGTTTCTTTTTGCATGTGACTGTTACGTGACAAAGCAAAAGCAATATTAGTGACAAAATGTGCTAACAAAATTTAAGTGAGTGATGTCATACATGTCATAGAAAGAGCGGTCAGTGCGCATGACGAATTGATCTGAATGACAACTGCAATGCTAAATTCATTCATGTTACTAACTGCATAACTCTCCGCACAGACCTGGTGCACATGGTTGAGTTATTTGAAATTGCTTGGGGTATGTCATGGGAATCGAAGAGAAGGAGCTGGATAAGGACTGGTGATGAAGTCGAGCTATACTTGCCAAAAACTAGTGAGATGATCTACATGCCGTCAATTGCCGGCCGAAAGCGCAGGAAAGTGATTGGGCCATGTCAGTTCTCACTCAGATAGCGTAGATAGCAGTTGATCAGAAATTGAGAGGTAACAAAACTCCTGGATGCAAACGATAATACATACAAATGCAATAATGGTTGTCAACACTGTGTATATGATTCGTTGCATACAATTATTGAGCGTACAAAGGCTGTTTCGATGCGATTAATGTGAGTGTCAACAGAGTGTCAACGATTTTAAGTCTTACACATTCGGCAATCAATGGGCTGCATTGTCACATTCTTCCAAAGGGAATGTATAAGTTGGCGTTATTACGAAAACAGGGAATGATTCACTTGTTGCCACATCCTGAAAATGAGCGTCAACGAAGAGTCAACGGAGCATCAATGATTTTTCGCATTGTGTCATGAAACATCCAGTGGGCTGTGCAGTTAAGTTCAGTCATAATCAAACTATCGGCTGCCTTTCTATGGAACAATGGTGGTGGCAACATTTCTACTATGTCCGAAAAATGAGCGTCAACAGAGCGTTAACCACTTTTGGACTTGCATCTTGGAAAATGCATGGGCTGGGCGGCGACGTCACCCCATAATCACGCTATCAGCCACCTCTCCAGGCAAAACCTCTTCCAACGACATCGCTACTATGTCCTAGAAATGACCGTCAGCGGAGCGTCAAAGACTTTTGGCCTTGTATCACGGGAAATCCTAGGGCAGTGTGGCGACATTAAGCCATAATCAGATTATCGGCTGCCTTTCTAGGCAAATACGGTTGCACCGACATCGCTACTATGTCCTAAAAATGTGCGTGAACAGAGCGTCAAAGACTTTTGGCCTTGCATCTCGGACAATCCGAGAGCAGTGCAGGGCCATCAACACATACTCGAACTATCAGCCATCTTTCCAGGGACAAATGCTTTTGACAATGTCGTCACTATGCCCTAATAATGAGCATCAACGGAGCATCAACGATTTGAGGCCGTCCATCCTGAAAAATCGAGGGGCGATGCAACTACAATGATCTATAATCGTACTACCAGCCGCCTTTCTAGGCAAATATGCTTACAACAAGAACGTAACCATGTCCCAAAATAAGAGTCAATGGAGCGTCAACGATTTTTGTGCTGGCATCATGGATAATCAAACCGGAATGGAACGTAGATTCATCCCAATGAACCTATCGGCAGCCTTGATTGGCAACAATGCAGGTGTCGATATCCCGTCCACCTCATACAGTTGAGCACCCACGGCATGTCAAGACTCCGAACGATACACAGCAATTGACTGCAGTATGCAGTTCCTAAATGGAGGTTTACGCGGTCAGTCATTGCAATCTGGCCCTGTATTCAACATCACAAATATGCATGCAATGTCTGACTGATCTGATTATTTTCCTTGTAGCTGTAAAGTCAATATTTAAGAACCCGCAGTCTGCTTTACTGAATTGTTATTTTTCGCTCTCTCTCGACTCGGATTACCCAGCTACCTGATTTCTACCGCCATGTCAGATACACAATCTTTGAACACCTCATTGCTCGAGGTTATAATCTCATCCAAAAATGGACGTGTCTTTATTCGCGCTTTGTGCAACCTTACTTTCCAAATCATTTTCAATGTGTGGTGGGCTTCAATGAATGTAGGCTCGAAGCGGCCTATTGCTTGGAATAATTCTAGACATGCGCCTTTGTGACAACTCGATTTGCACTGTGGAATTGAGAAGACCGGCAGCCCTGGCATCATATGTATTGTTTGTCATCAAGCTGTTCGCCATCCATCAGATCATGGGACCAGCTCAATGGGGAAACACTTGCTGGCAGAAGCTCACATCGCAAAGTTAACCAAATGAACAGAGTCAGAGGTCACTGAATTGACTAGTTCGACGGTGGATAAAACAGCTTTGGCCATCCTGAAGAGGCAAGGAAGTCGAGGAATCACAGTAGTATGTTTGCAGAGGAAAATCATATTTGATATCCAGTTTAATCCATATTGACCGAAATGACAGACAAAACGTTCCAAACTGGCAGCTAAGGACTTTGAAACTTCCGAATTTGACCAAGACACTTGGAATCGCTACCTCATGTTAGGATTTGTTTTGGCACATATTCCATGGAACGCTTCATCATATCTTCAGCTACGACGGCCATATAAGGCATTACGCGATGACCTAGTCCTACTATCTGCTACGAGCCTTAGTAACATTTGCCGGAGGGAATATGCACTGACTGTGGATGCAATTAAGAAGCAATTGCCAATACAAAATATAGTTAGTTTAGCTTTGGACAGATGGACATCAACGACCAAACTGGCCATAACGTCGGTCATTGGTTAGTATATGTATCGAAAATGGGCATTGCGTCAAGTTCAACTGACTTTTGATGAGGTTGATCGCCTGTTCTGTTCACGTTTCGCAAGCTAATCATGGATGATAGGTCAACGGCCAACATACTAGAGCAAGGCCAGCCGTACATTTGAAGGACGTGCTTGATCATTTTGAGCTTACCGACGGCTGTTCCCTTGGTATTACAACTGATAATGCTTCCTCAAACTACTCGATGACACGCGAGCTGCAATCAACACTTGAGGCCCCTGGAATTGAGTGGCCTGCATTCAGGAACCACATACCGTGCATGGCGCACGTCATACAGCTGGCTTGAGGTGCATTCATGAGCAGTCTGGGTGTGAAAGACCGCACCAAGTCTTGGGGAGCCCATGAGCGCGATCAGCAATTTGGGGAAAATGGAAGCATAGACATTCGGAAGAGTCAAAGACTTCGAAAGGAGGGCAATGCTAGAATCATCAAGGTGTCGGCCATGAGACCAGGTTTAGCAAAGATAATTGAGAAAGTACGTGTTTCATGATATTTTGAAGGTCCTGAAGCTGACCTTCATATAGGAGAGATTGCTTACTGTATTAATTACGCTAACACCTGGTCGCGGAAACAAGTTTATTGACTATCAAAAAGCCAAAGTCCGCATTGCAGTTCTTCCGATTATGGATGTGAAGACACTTTCGAACTCTACACTGGAGTTGCTCGAGCGTGCCTACCATTTACGGGAATCCATACGCGAGTGGCTTCAAAACCCAAAATACAGTAAACCCTGGCCACTATTCACAACTCAGGATGAATGGAAGATAGTACAGTATGTCATGGAAGTATTGAGGCCATTTCGATATTGGACTGTTTGGAAGTCGAAAAGGCATACAGTCACATTGCATCATGTGATCACAGTGTACAATGACATGTTCGATCACATTGATGGCGTGATGCGACCTCTGGCCAACAAGATGACTCAATGGAAGGAAGATTTGTTCTTTACTGTGAAGTTAGCTCGAAAGAAGCTTACCAAATACTGCGCTGAAGTGACTGCAACGACTGGCACACTTCTTATGTCCGCACACATTCTCGATTCTTTTCGGAAATTGCGATCATTTCGCAAGTGGTACAAGGCAATGGATATTAATCCTGAGGACGAGACATCCTACACTACACAATACCAAGAGGCCTTTTTGAAGTATTTGGCAAATGAATACTGTGCTACACATGGACGTGTGCCGGTCAATAAATTTGAAACCGTACTGAGCAGCAATCTTGTCCCCTCTGCAACGGGTTCAGGGTTCTATCAATCATCCTTTGATCCATATGATTTGTACAGCGATGATGAGAAATACTTAACGCCTAACAATGGGGCTGAGATGACACCCAGATGATGCGATCGCGCAGCCCGCTTATTGACCGCCACCAGGCTCTTTTTGAATTCGCCGCCTGAAGCACGAAATAATTGCACGCAAATCGATCCAGATCTCAATGAGTACCACTGCAACCCAATGGAGATTAGCAGTACATTGTGCATACCGGTCATAACCGGTTGGTGTGGAGACCAGGAGGAAACGCACTCACAGTACGCCGATCTCTCGATTGTGGCAAGCGATATAATCTCTTTCATACCACCTGGTGTCGGAGTGGAGGCAAGTTTTTCCCTTGGCTGAGATGTTATCGGCTGGAGGCAGTCAAAAACCACAGGCAAGACCTTTCGCGGAAATGTAGTTATAAGGCAGTTTGCTCGAGCCAATAACAGGATTTTGACAGGCACTGACCCAGAGTTGAATACCACGAACACAGAAAACGACTCGGAAATGAAGAAAGCGGCGGTGGAAAGGAAATTGCACAGAATGGCCAAGGTTCACAACATTTTGGCGATGTGGCAGGGTAGCATAAACTCGCGTGCTACCCAGAAAAAATCTCGCGCTCAGAACAAGCAGATGACCGCCTTAGGATACATTTCGGACACGGAAGAGATCCTCAATGCATCCTGGTCATTCTTTCAACATGATGGTGCGGCTGCATTTAAATTGTCAGAAAGATCACCTTTGACACCAGCTTTGTCTGCAAAGGAGCTCCCTGGAGGACAAATTCAAATCTGAAATGTCCGCCGAATCCAGAGAATCAACCGTCATCCAGTCGAAACCGATGAGGATCGCTCAGCTGAAATGATTTCGGACACTGTTGATTGGCTAAACTGGAATGGCGACTTGAATAATCCAAATGACAGCGAAGCGGATTGCTCTGCGGACGATGAATCCGATATAGAGCACAACAATTGCATTGAGGATCCGGAACGCCCAGAGCAGCAGGATGTGAGCGCCATGCCAAATGTGCCCGGATTGGTTCGGCCGACACGGATGTCAAAGAGACAAGCTGAAAAGGTGTTAGTGACAGTCAATGCAGTTGAAACGCGGAGAAATAAAGGAGGGAAGAAAAAGTTGGACGGATTGCATCAATGGTTCACCAGCTCCATGTAGCTTGACCGAGAGTTTCAGTTAGAGATATATTATGGGCGAATGGTAAGTAGCTTCTGAATATCAGTTCCTAAATAGATGTATAGCAGGCACAATGAATCTTTTGGCATGATACATCATTTTTAGTCATATGAGAGTGAACAGTGCAACATACTTACGCCCGCTCGGCTTTGCCACAGGGCCGAGTCTCAATCAAGCAGAAAGACAACCAGTAACGTCAAATCAGGATGAAAACAATCATTGAAGGCAGCAGATGTTGAATGGACAATACATCAAAATGAGCGTCAATGGAGCGTCAATGATGTGTGGTCTTGTAAGTACGGTACTTCACCAGTGACTTGGTAGTTGTGATGCATAATGGACGTATTCGCAGCTTTTATTGGCACATGAGATAGCTACACAGTCACCGCCCAATTCTTAGCATGAGCGTCAACGGAGCAACAACAATTTGTGGTCTTGTAAGTACACTAATTCACCAGTGACTTGATTGTTGTTATGCATAACGGATGTATTGGCAGCTTAAATTGGCAAAAGAGATTTGCAACACGGTCACCACCCCATTCCTAGCATGAGCGACAATGGAGGGTCAAAATTTTTTCGCTTTGCATCTTGAGTAAGTTATGTTCCGATTGGTTGCAGATATCCATTTATGACAGATTGGCAGCCTTTACTAGCAAAAACAACATCGACATGCTCCCTGCGGCGTCCTGAAAATGAGCGTCAACGGAGTGTCAACTGTTTTAGGACTTGCATATTTCGTAATCAAGGCATTGCGCGGATTTTCGCATGCATAACTGTATTAATAACCACCTTGCTGGGCAAAAATACCATATATCGAAGGTGGAACACAGATACCAAATTAATCGATATTGCAAACTGCTCAACAAGCAAAAGCACATTAATGGTTGCTGCAAACGCGATTTTGATACGATACTATTAACACACTGCAAATGCAAGAGCCTTATATGAATCTATAGATGGACCCGCTGATAACCCACCCAATTCAGACGGGTTAGGAGTTTACCATAGAACCTTACCCCAGTGGGCAGTTCGGGTTAATTGACGACCCGGACGGCCAGTGTGGCAACGGTTTGGTTTGGACCCGGACCCGGACCCAAAGTGACTGTCTGGAACCGTTGCTAACACTACATCCAGCCAACGAAATGTACTTCAAATCTCCATAGGGTCGGAGTGCTAATCATTAAGATTCGGATGTACTTTCTCCCAGTTCAGTGGTGATTCAGGCGGGGAATGCAAATTGAGCCTTGCCGCTGCCAATACATGTGCTGCACAATCGCTTCGTCCAGCTGTCTTTTCGGCCACATTTTGGGCGTTAAGTAATCTTCATCATCACTGGGCAAATCATACCAATCGACAGATGCTTGACCCGATCCTGAGGCCTTTGCAGAGGGGAAGGGAATGTTGCTCGGTACCATGTTGGGTATAATGATGGGCAAACATCCCTATTTGGCACCGTATGCATTGTCCAGATACTCCACAACCAATTCCTAGTAATAAGTAGTATAAGAAGTCTTGTCGTCAGGATTAATATCCATTCCCTTGCCCCACTTGCTAAACTCTCTCAATATCCAGAAACAATCATGTATGGGCTCTGAAATGAGAAGCATACCTGTCATTGGAGTAACTTCAGCATAAGATTTGAACAGCTTCTGTCATGCACACTTCACGGCGAAGTATAAGTCTTCCTTCCATTGAATGTTCTTTTTAGCTACAACTCACATAGTGCCATCCATATGTTCGGACATGTCATCATGCACAGTGATGAAGCAATGCAGAGTAACCATATGCCATTTGGAAACCCAGAGGGTCCAGTATTGGAATGCTCTTAAAACTTCAATGATGTACTTGATGACGGTCCATTTATCCTGCATTGTGAACAGAAGCCGGTAATCTTTGCATTTTGGATTTGTGTGCCACTTGGGGGTTAATTCTTGTAATGTGAGGGCTCACTTAAGCAACTCCAGTGTCGAATCCCACACTGTTGTCACATCCATAATAGGCAGTCACATGATTCTTAGTTTGGCTTTTTGAAAGGAAATGAACTCGTTTCGATGACCCGGGGTATGCATAACCAATGCAGCCAGGATTTGCTGCTATATGAAGGTCAGTTCGTGGACTTTCAAAATTTCTTGAAATAAGTACTTCCTCAATTAGCTTTGCTAAACCTGGTCTCATGGCCGACACCTTGTTGATTCTAGCATTCCCCTCTTTTCGAAGTTTTTGACTCTTCCCAATGTGTATGCTTTGAGTCTCTCCGATTCGCTGATTGCACTCATGGGCTTCCCAAGACTTGGTATGGCGTTTTACACCAAGACTGCTGATGAATGTACCCAAAAGCAAGCTGAATGACGTGTGTCATGAATGATATGTGGTTTCTCAATGCAGGCCGCTCGATTCCAGAGGCCTCCAGGGGTGATTGTAGTTCACGAGTCATCAAGTGGTTTGAGCAAGTGTTATCAGTTGAAAATCGAAGTAAACGGCCGATGGTCAGCTCAAAATGACCACGAACATCTTTGGACTGTACGACCAGCCTTGCTCCAGTATGTCGACCGTTGACCTATGATCATTAATTTGCTTTCAAAATACGAACAGAATATGGTATCACTCTCATCAAAAGTGAGTTGTGATTCTACCAATACCAAAATTCAATCCATATAGTTTGCAATGACTGTCATTATGGCTAATCTGTTCGCAAATGTCCAATACTGTAAAGCTAAACTTGCTTTATCAATCGATGGCAATTGCTTCTTAATTGCATCCCCTGTCAGTGAGCATTTCTTCCAGCAAATGTTGCTCAGAGTGCTTGCAAATGGTAGCACTAGATCGCTGCGTAATGCATTATCTGACCACAATTGCCCCAGGGTTGACATACCATTCCATGGAATATGAGTATAGATCAATCTTAACATGAGGTAGCGATTCCAGGTGTCTTGGTGAAATTTGGCCTTTACAAAGTCCTTAGCTACCGGTTTGGAGGGTGTTGTCTGTCATTTCAGTTAATATAGATTAATCCTAGATGTCAACTATGGATTTCCTTAGTGCGCATAGTATTATAATATGTCGACTTGCTTGTCTGTTCAGTTAGATCGTACATCTGAAAGCGGGAGGTGAAAGAGCGGGCAGAGCAGCACAATCGATGTACTGATCATATCATGATACAATCAGAACTCCAATACTTAATTGCAACCAAAGGTATAGGAAATGTAAAGTTGGAACTGAAGTCCGGTTCCAACCCGGTGGAAAAACTGCGGGTTTCTGTCTCGGCCGGGTAACAACCCTGCACTGTTCACCCGGATTGGGTTGCTTGGCAGTTCCTGACCCGGACAGGGGCCTCCGGGTTCATTCCAACCCAGGCCGCAGCCGGGTAACCCGGAACCTTTGCTAACACTAGTCCTGTTACCAGCAAGTGTTTCCCCATTGAGCTGGTCCCAAGATCTGATGGATCGCAAAGAACTTGATGACAATCTATAAATATAATGCCAGGTCAGCCGGTCTCCTCAATTCCGCAGTGCAAATAGACACGCCACTTTGGCGCATGTCTCCAAGTATTGCAAGCAATAGAATGCTTCACGCATACATTCATAGAAGCCCACCAAGCATCAGATATGATTTGTAATGTAAGGTCGCTCAAATCACTGATAAAGAGAGGTTCATTTTTGGAAGATCTCATAACCTCTTGCAACAAGGTATTCAAAAATTTTGTTTGTGACATCACAGTTGGAATTTGAAAGCTGTGTAATTGAATATCAGAGACTGCCACAACTTACGTTATAGTTAAGTCAAAAGCTGGTTTTATATATTCCCTCCAGAGCTACAAGCAAAAAAAAAGCCAAACCTGTAAGAGATTACATGCATATTTGGGATGTTGTATACCACAACCTATTAAAAAGACTGACCGTTAAAATTTCAATCATGGAACAATGCCATGAGGTTCGTTGCTGTGTAGCTTAGTGAGCCCCCACGAGGACTGTTGATGCTCCATCAATGCTCATTTTTTGAAGGCGGGAGCGATATTGTCACCAGCATTTTTGCAGATCAAGGTGGCCATTACTTTGAGTATAGGTTAATGCTGTTGCGCCGCCCTTTGATTATCCAGGATGCAAGACTAAAAATCGTCAATGCTCTATTGACACTCATTTCTAGGAGGCAGTAGCGATATGGTGGCTAGCATTTATGCCCATAATGGTGGCCAATACTCTGATTCTGGGTTTATGTTGTTGGACAACCCTTTGATTATGCAAGATGCAAAACCAAAAATCATGGACGCTCCGTTGACTGTCATTTTTGGGAGAATTTCGCCATGTAGTTGCTTGGATTTTTGCCTCTCAATGCGGCCAATACTTTGATTATGTTTCGCAGGGATCAAGTTTCCTTTTTATTATCAGACTTACAAGACCAAATATCATTGTCCCTCCATTGACGTTCATTTCTTGGATGGGGCAAAGTGCATTTCGCTTTCTGCTTTATCCATAAAGACAGCCAATACTTACACCTTGGAAGGATGTGACTGTGCAGCACTTCAATTGCCGAAAGTGTAAGTATCGAAATCATTGCTCCTCTGCTGATGCTCACCTTCAAGATATACTAACAGTCATTGTATACACAACAATTGTGTGGAGAAACGCATATTGTCATTATGGACAGCCAATACATCGTTTCTATGTATAATCATTTGCATCAAAATAGTTTGAGGCCTGTCAATTTCAGATGCAACAGTATGCTCATTATCTGAACAATGAATGACGTAGGCCTATTACGTTCCAGCGCTTTCGGCCGGTAACTTACAGCATGTAGATCCTCCACTTGTTATTGGTATACATAGCCCGACTTCCTCACCTTTACTCCTCCAGCTCCTTCTCCACCAGTTGCATGACCTACCAGAAGCGATGTTCAAAATCTCGAACATGTGCATGGGGTTTGAGCGGAGAGTTTGCAGTTGGATGGTTGGATGGATGCCACATAATGGTCGGTATTCATTCAGGTTTGCATTGCACATTGAACTTTTCGGCTATGACTCATATGACATCACAGACTTACATTTTGTTAGTATATTTTATCACTAATATGGGTTTTGCTTTCTGACTTGAAAGTATCAGGCAAGACAATATAAAGTTCGTTGGTCATCTATCAACTTGATTTGTTGTCTCAAATATTCGCATAGTCCATACGACCCTCACACATGCACAGACAAATTATCATCTCTCACGATTTGGTCACTGAAATCAAGAAACAGGTGACATGTAGCAAAATAGGGTCCTGACATCAGCAACAACACTAGTCTCCGTCAGAAACACCTGGGTGTTCTGGATGGCTCTGATGGCTCTGACGGCACCTTGTACGATCTGACAGAGGGTGACACCCTTCCCGTCGCCTGGGCGATGGGTCACATTGCATACTTACCTCATTTACTTCGCGTCCGGAAAGTGGTGACATATACTCACCATCAGAACACCACCTGTGTTACACTCTTCACAGGGGCTGGTGTGTAGCTGTAGCTGTTTACACCATGGGCGCCGATGTTTATGCCGTTCTCGGGCCGAGTGCCACATTTTTCTGCTCCACTATTGCTATATATCGAATGCCACACTCTCCCCATATATCGTTAGCTTTGAGATGTTGTCACTCATTACGATACAGTCTTCGCTTTGACTAGATCGCTTGCCATTGCATTTGGTTCACTGTTATCATATTTTACAGGTCTGAAATATACTGTCCAATCTTCACACTCTTTGGTACTATGCCCTGAGTCCTCCACATTCTGTGTTGATCCATCATCACTTGCGATGCTTCTTCCATCTCATCCTCATCCACATCGTCGCCATCCTTGCCCTCATACCCGCCAACATCACTGATTCCCAGGTCAAACCGCTCGAGTTCAGTCACGGCCCATCGTAGCCAGCTTGTGGTGGGGATTGCATCGCGCTCGTGGCTTTTGTCACCTTCATCTTCATAATCCCTGCTGCACCCTGCAATCCCAAAATGCAGTTCGCTATCTGTGCAAATGATGTCTATCGGGATGATTCTGTGATCTCTTCCAATCCCAGGCTCATCAAGCGCCACTTCGGAGGTCAAATAGTCAAGAAGAATAGCATTGTTAACACCTGTACCTTCCATGCTGATGACCATGGCAGGCGTTGGGTTCTCCGCCTGTTGGATCTGACGCTTCACTATTGCAAGAGTGTCGTATACACCCTCTGTTGTTGGCTCTACGGTAGTGTGTTCCAGGTATTCGTCAAGTATGTATCTGTGTCTGCAACACCAGGTGAGGTTAACAACTTGCGACCCGTTGCAGCGCAGCAGGATGCGTTCTTACCACCATCATTCATCCAGTTGAAGTAGTTTGAGTGTTCAGGTCTTTCCACCTTCAGTTTTGACTTGGACGCTTTCAGATGAACACCTTTGTTCTTTTGCCACTTGTGGAGAGCATGGCGCAAACCGGTGCAGGTGAACAGGATCAGTGGTGGGGTTATATGACCGTCCTTGTTGTCAATCATGGAATTGAATAATCCATCAGCATACTTACTGTGGGTATTCGCCTGATGATAAAATTTGAGGTAGATAAACGCCGCAATTGTTTCCACCAGGATGTATAGTGGACACTGGCCATTCCTTAGCAGCTTTCGACACTCTCTGCATAGGATTTAGACCGCATACACCACCTTGCACATGCTCTGCTCTATGACAAAAATACTTATTGTCTGCCAGAAGGGAATCAAGAAATTCCAAACGCTCTGCGTCGGTTTCAAAGCGGTGGAGATCATAACGCACTGCTATGTTGTCCCTTGCTGATTGACCAACAATTCATTTAACCATATCGAGTTATGCTCGAACCTGGTACTGGTTGGAGTGTGTAACATCCAATGTGGGCTGTTGCTTCAGCGTACCTCTTTCAAGATCTCCTTTGTGTGTGCGTCAAATGCTATGGATCAAATGTTATGTTGTTGCATAGCGGTGTCCCAGTACTTCTTTATGATCTGCCGGTGTCAGCCTTCAGCGAATGCTTTTGGAATGCGTCGCATAACTCACCATCACTAAGTTGCTTGCACTCATAAACGACCGTCATTTCCAGATGTAGAACTCCAGCAGTCAGCTCGTTGCAAATACAAGATGTGTCATATCTGAGTGACCAATTCGACGTATGCTGCGAGTGCCGGTGACCACTGATCGAGGTGTTGACACCGCCTGAGGTTGCAATTACGCCTGCGTCAGTCTCTGATCCATTTCTGTTTGCTCGCATTCGCGGTGGATTTGTAATAATTGCGTGAGCTTCTGGATTGGGGAGAGGGGTTGGCAGGTTTTCGAGACTGCTGAGAGGAGCGGGATTGTTAGCATAGCCGCATGTGGGGCTGGATACAACACGATGCGTTGAGTCTGTCTCTGAGGTTCTGCCTGCTGCTGGTGTGCTACCACTGCATGTACCGGGCGTGGTGGTTGGAGAATTTATTGACCGTCGCTGTGTAGCGGAAGGGGTGGAAGTCATGTTTTGAGTCATATCTGCAACGCGAGAATCGTACAGCGAAGATAAGGGGGTGGAGTTCTGACCTTGGATTCCTGAGGCTATGGAACTCCTTCCTTGTGAGTAGTGTTAGCAACGGTTCCATATTTGGAACCGCGGGTTTTATAGGTCTGCGTGGCAACGGCCTTACCACATCAAAAATCGATGATTTTTTAAGCGAACTGGCCAATTAAGTCCACTAATATTAATCATACAATTTAGAGCTTGGTATGTGAAATATGCAGCTTTGCATGGCGCATCTTTTGGTCGTCTCCGATTTTCGATATCTTTAAAACTCTGCAAGCGGCGGCGCAAAAACACCGTTTTCGGACCAAAAATGACAGTATTTTCAAAGCCGCTTGCTAAGTTTTAAAGATATGGATCATTGGAGAGCACCAAAAGATGCGCCATGCAAAGCTGCATATTTCATATACCAAGTGCTAAACTTTCTAATCATTATTGGTAGACTTATTAGACGGAACCGTTTGGCAAAAACCCGAACCGAACCGTCCGGTTCCGGGTTTCTTGGAACCGCTATAGTAGAAACGGTCCCAAAATGGAACCGTTGCTAACACTACTTGTGAGGAATCCCTCTCACCAGTGCGTTCAGAAATGCGTCTCTGAGCAGGGGGAGATTGTGTATTCACCGAATGGCCAAGCTTTTGCTGATTCCAACCATAAGCAAGACATGGAACACTTGATGTGACCGGAGTAGTGTCTGGGTGCGGGCTTTGTGAACGCTTAGTCTGATGTAGGTGTTCGACATTAAGAATGTACGAATGATTTCCTCTGCATGCATATGCAATGGCAGGCGAGGTAGACTCCTATTCAAGCCGCCAGGGAGGGATTCAACATCAAATGGAAGCCCAGTGTAGACTGCGCAAGACTCTAAACTGTGACGATACTCAGGGATGAGATCCCTCGAAAAGCATTCAATCATGGGGTTAACTGCCATCAGATTGAGCTCAGATTAAACTCAGCATTGATATTCACTGTTACAGCAAAGTCTGAAGGTCAATTTCCACCGCTTGAGAGGTGTTTGTGCCATGTTGGCGTTGTTATCATAATAGTGCACTAATTCTTGGCACAATGCTTCGAACCATAGATTGCGTATATCATCAGCTTCCCGGGGGAAATTCTGCTTCGGCAGCCTGAAAGCATCGCAATGTGAACAATGACATAGTCTCTATCCTATGACATCAGTTGCATGTGCTATTTCGATCCCTAGGCGTGTTGGTAGCAGTATTTGGATGGTTGCGCAGTAGGGGTGACTTGAGAACTACTCAGTTTGCTCCAAGATGCACGACGTCTGAGTGGTACAAGTGGTGTGTGATGCAAAATGAATGCCCGCCGTCGAAAATGTCCCTCACCGCGAGTACTAAATCCTGTCACGAGGCTTCCCATTCCTGAGATGCCTGGTGGTTGACCACAATGAAAGCTGAGTGGTTTTGTGTTCATTAACCAACAAAACCCAGGATATGAATCAAAATTATCATATCTCATAATTTGAACCAAGAAATCACAGGAACTCGCATATATATATCCCTTCTTCCCACCAGCGCCTCCATTCTCTTTGCCTCCCGTATTACACACACCACCAGCAGTCTGAACTATCTATACATCATGTCAATTGCACAAAACAATGCCTCTCGTTCTAAAACACACCCGACAACCTACACAACTTTGTATCTTCCCTCTGGGCTTCCTTCCGCTACATGAAACTGTACCATAATGCTAATGCATCGGATGTGGATTCATTTTCAACTCGTAGAAATGGCACCAAACGGCAGCCACGAATGGAAGGGGAAGTCAACTGTGAGGGCAAAAATGCCAACATCGGTTATGAATGGACGCCGATTGTTGGACAGCGACCGTATATCGGCATTCATTTCAGATCACATCTGTGGACTGGTACAGATACACAATGTTTTCGGCGTCAAGGATGAAAGGGCATGGGACCTCTTCTATGATATAATTTTTCTTGATCCAGTCACAACTCATCGCTTTTCACTAATGTAGCTGATGTGGCCGCAGGAGCAGGAGTCCGCCTTTTCGCGAGTGGTGTGCTGCCTTCCTCTCATATATGGCGCAAACGGTTGACCAATCCCATTACCAAATGAATATTTGGAGGTGGGTCAACCCCTATGCTTGCGGAGATCAAGTCGATCGCACCAATCCGCTGACACCCGGCTAGGGGAAGCTTAAACCCACCAGTGACCATTTCTCTTGGTAGGGTAGCTATGATCTCACTGCTAAGATTGAGCCGCCAAGCTGCCGGTAGTACACACCAGGCAACTTCCTGACCATTAACCCACCGAATTGGGATGAGATAATTGACAAGGAGGAATATGAGGAAAACTGAGCGGATCCCGGAGCGCCAAGCAATGGAAGGAGCCGTCCTGGTGATGGCAATAACAATGACTACGCCGATTGTGAGGAGGGCGCACAGGGTGGTTAGAAAGGGACCGGGAAATGGAAGGGAAAATAGAACAGGAAGGGGAAAGGAATCGTGACTGAGGACGGGAAGGGGAACAGGAAGCGGACGGGGCAGGCAATGGAGGATGGGAAGGGGAAAGTGAAGCAAAACGGTAAAGGAAAAGGCATTATGAAACAATCCCCAGGGGGAGATGATCTCTCTTGTGCCGTTGCTTTGCAGTTGCAGCAGGAATTGTATGAGGCAGACTCAGACACAGAGGTATAACTAGAGTGGGTATATTTAGAGCCGGAAGCTTCACCCACTGTGTCAATTTCCTCCAATGATGATTCCGACTCTACCGAGGAGTCAGACTGCAAATATAACTCAGAACATCATTCTGATGAGGATATGTGCATGGAGGATGATGTGGATGCACTGTGCAGCATTGTTTTAGACCGTGATGTAGATATTGAAAGGGACAGTGACAATGCAGAGGAGGAAGATCAGGAGGAGGAGGAGGAGGAGGAGGAGGAGGATGATGATGATGGCAAAGAACCTCGGATGATTGGCCAGGGAGTGATGGTAAATACATTGGCTGACGATTTAGATAACATGGTAGAGGATAAGGCAATCGTGCTACCTGAGCAATGCCAGGAGATGCAAGAGTATACCCCACGCCCAAAACCTCAGGCGACTGCCCCACGGCCTCAAATTTTGGGGCCTCACCCACGACCACGAACTCTGGCTACTCATCCCCTTGGTGGGCTGGAGTTTTTGCTAATTGTGACCCTGCTAAAAGCTCGCCGAGAGGTGCCAACTCTGCGAAAAGCTGAGGCAGCCAGAAACACCTCGGATGTGGAGGTGGATCAGCAGCTGCTCGGCCTATCCGCAGGGTGTGAGAGAGTCCCCTATGTCACTCTCACAAATGTCCCTCACCCTGGGACAAGCCCGGATGGCTCGGTACGCAAGGAGGGAATCAGTCCTCACGTTCCAGAGGAGGAGATTTTTGTTGCGTTCAGGTCAGGGACAGGTTCTTGTCTTGTTTGTTTCCTTTGTTTCAATCTATTTATCTCAGGCATTGATTATTACACTCGTCGCGAGGTTTCTGAATCGCTCAGGGTTTGTTTCATTTCTGTGTTTTGTACTGGTTTGATTTTATTCATAGTATTAGGGAACATCACACATGCAACGTTTTTGCAACTCCGGGCATGTAAGGAACCTCCTTGTGATTGTGTTGAGACTCAATAAATCTCTCAAGTTAGCTAGAAGTATCATGAGCTTACACCCACACCAGGCTACTCAGGCCCAGCACCAACTTACATCCCGTTCTACAGTGAATACTCCACTCCTCGCATGTCATTGACAATGCCAGGGAAGACCCCTGTCCGTTGACCTGAATATTCATGCTCAAAGAAGTTCACCTCAGACAGCTGGCGACTTAAACATATCAAATTACAACATCCTGCACACCGTCAAGTTGCACACCAGAAGAATATGGCTATTCGCAGCACGCAGAGACGCATCCAACCCGCTCAGTGTTGTGAATTCAACCCAAACATAGATTCAGTTGAAGACTTGAATACATTTCCCTACCTGGAACACCTTCAAAATAACGCAGAGTCGAAGTCTCAACCACCGACAGCTCCTCTGCCCCAGATGGAAACATACCCCGTCGCCGGCGCTATGCTAAGAGACTACATTGCTGAGCCATGGGAACGTGATGCTCAGGGTTGCCTTGAGACAAACCGACAAAACAATCCCAACTACCCATTTGCGACACGTGAAGAGTACAGATATATCCAGTGTGGGATCAGGAAGATGCACATGAAGACATAGTATCACAACATGCTGAATGAAGAAAACACCACTCGGCATTTTCCAAGCTTCAGACGTGGAGATGGCGTCCAGAAACTCGTGGGTAGCATGGCAGATGATCAGGCTCTGGCGGTGTGGGAACTACACACTCTTGAGGATATGAGATGGAACAACAATCACCAACACCTGATCAAATACTGGAGTCGAGATATCATCAAATGCATGCGATGGTTGATGCAGTGGCCAGCCTACGCCAAGTATCCTATTTACGCCCCTGAGTGGTGCTTTATCAGCAATATGCCCTTGAGACACCTTCATACCGCAATGCACACTGCGGGCTGGTGGCGGCAGACACAGGACAGGAGAGATAGACGAGGATGATGACATACTATTGGACCTTGAGTCAACGCTGAGAGTGGGGAATACACTGGTTCCGTTGATCTTCATGTCCAACGGAACACAACTCTCAAATTCTGCTGGTGACAAGAAAGAGTGGCCTGTATATATGACATTTGGCAATCTATCATCGAACATCCGCCAGATGCCCTCAACGCACATCATCGCAAGGGTTGATCTCCTGCCGATTCCCATGAAGAACTGCAGTATTCCTTAGAAGCGGCTGGATGAGCAGCGGCAAACAAACCAAGATGTGCTGAACGAGGTACTCCAGCTGGTAATCCAGCCTCTCACCATTGAACAAAATCCCTGCGCCGAGAGCGGATATCACAATGTTCTCTGTGCAGATGGCAACATCGCGCATTGCAAACCTGTTCTAGCAGTATAGCTTTCAGATTGCCCCGAGTATAGCGACCTACATGATCTCAAGCGGCTTGTCTGTTTTCGGTGTGAGTGTCCAAAGAACACACTTGGAGGTTATGTCTCTTCTGACTAACAACACCCCTGGTGGGATCACAACGTATATAGAATCCTCAGCGATGCCAATGCCAAGGCAGCTGATGCCGAACTGTCAAAGCCCCATGTTACCTGAGGATTCAACCAGTTTTGACATATTTCCTGTATCATGAGCGACCCCCCAAATCCCAACCTCCTCCATTCAATGCAGATTGGCATGCTTGACCACCTCCACACGTGGATTTTCCACTTCACGAAGACACATGAACGGCTGGACAAGTACAATGCAATCTGGTTATCTGTGCCTGCTGACCATGACCTCACACCAAAAACTTATTCATATGAGTCAATTTCTCAATGGAATGGGAAGGAGATGAAGGAAATGAGCCAGTATCTACCTGGAGTTGTAACCCAGTGTCTACGAGGCGGAAGCCCTGCTCAGCATCCGGTATTCAATCGTGCAATTGAGTGCCCATGGGCATCATTACAATTCTATATGTATGCCCGATATAAATCTCACGATGATGCAACATTGAGCTACTTGGAAGATGCCTTGCATCATTTTGACACCTTCAATGAGGTGTTCTTACTCAAGCGAGCCGGCAAAAATGCAAAGGCCAAAGCCAATGCCCTGAGAACGGAACTAATGAACAAGTGAAAGGTAGACAAGGAATCCAATGCTGAAACTTGAACGCCATCCAAGAAGCGGTGCGAAATGAACGCGTTGCAGGATTATATCAGCCATAAGATAGATGTTTCGAAGGAGTTAGATGCCAACTTCAACTTTCCTCAGATCAACTTGATGTCTCATAGGGTTAAACAGATTCGTCGATACGGAGCCTTGTAATAGTATTCTGCCGAGTGACATGAACAAGCACATAAAATGAACCTCAAGGACAGTTGTAATGCCTCCAATGACAATATCAACTACCTGCCGTAAGTAATCACCATTCTGCGTCGCATTCTCTGCTTCGAAATCAGAGAGCTCAATCCCCAAGCCCTGGCTCAGCGTTGGGAGCACACTGCTGCCTTCTGCAATGTCCTCCCTTCCATTGCTGATCTGGCTGCCCCCCTCAGCACACAGTCATATGCAAAGTGCACATTCGTGGGACCCCAGCCCTGCCATGATGGAAAGCATTCTGATCACGGACTGCATAGCTGTAGTCAACAATATGCAAGACGCAACGCACCGCGTGACAATATTCAACAGCACATGGGTGTATCTCAAACATAAGAGTTGTAACAAGAGGTATATATCGGATGAACAACTGCGCGCAATGGAGCTGTGTATTTACCATGATATTAAGGCTCAAGTTGAGTGTTTAGAAGGTGAACGCATATCTCACATTTGTCGATGCACAGGAAGCCAGAGATGGCATAAAGGGGACCGACAGAATGACTTGGTGTGGGTAAAGCAAGGCACAGGGTGGTGTTATGGTGCGCTGAATCGTTGTCTCCCGTGGCAACTGCAAAGACTATTCAAAATCAACCTCCACAACAAGGATGGTGCTTTCGTTGAGTACTGGTTTACCCTGGAGCTCACCACAATACCTGAAAACTTGAGTAACTTGGATCCCATCTCAAAATTTGTACAAGTGAAGAACACACTGGCAGCCATTGCATTGCATGTTTTCAGCATGGGTAACATGGCCGGCTACCCACACGCAATTCCAGAGATAGCTACTAGTAGAAACACAGGATCCGGACGGAACCAGCGATGGATTGTCATTAGCCACATAGATTTGGCGAGTTGCAATGATGATTATGATTAGTAAAGAGAGAATTATATTCTGTGTGCAGGTAGATGGAACACGAGGAGAGATTTCCACAGGGTCACCCATCGCATTGTAATCCCGATGCAAGTGCGCACACAATGAACCCTTTCTGACATATCGTTACAGTTGGCCAAAATGCTAGAGAATTTGTTTAAAATAGGACACTGGCAGATGGAGAAAAAACAGTGAAACCGCAATTCAAGGGCAACATGCAATGGGAGGTGTGGTATTGATGCCAGGCGTGGAGTTAGCCGCCACCGGAATGTGTCTGACCGCTTCAAAATAGTGCATCCACTCTGCCATAGCTATGCCGCCCGGAAGGATTGTTTTTTCGCAGATGTAAGCTAGGAATTTAGCAACCAGAGTAGGCTTCCTAGTTGTTGAATTTGCAAGTCTCCAGACACCCTTCTCAATAATTACACAGCTCCATTATGATTAGATCTTATTCATAGTTATCTAACTTTAATTTGTAGCTACCAAACCCCTAGTATGTTGCCCAAGGGTGCTTATGATGGGGTGTCCAAAGACTTGAAAATCTGGCGAGTATGGCAGGCAATCCTAGACTTCCAATCGCAACTTTTATCTATTTAGCAGTGATTCACTCTTGTAGCCAGCCTGGTCACCCAGATCCAAGTTACAGGAAGACCTCTATGGTTCCACAATTGGTGACTGTCGACTTCGAATGCATGGTCTAAAGAGTCCAGACTAAGTGTCTGAGAACAGTGTCCTCCATGCTTCAAGAGATACAGAACTCAGCAAGATGCAACTGGTTCATTGCCACTGCTAGATGCACTTGACCTGATACCATCCCAACTTCTGTCACTTACACAAAGTAGGCTCCCGGCTGTAATAAAAGTCACCCCATATCTCTTTGATAGTTGTATCTTCTAGCCAGGAAGGAAATCCTATATGATAGCATTGTCATTGCTCTTTTGGATATCATATCACAGTTGGGCAACAAATTATTTGATATGGTTTGTCCGAAATCTTGAGCATTGGTACTTTGTTTTATTTTGTTTTTTGTTTTAATCATACTGTATTCACTCTACTTAGAGTATGACAGCCCCTTAGTCCCCTCCGCCTCCGGGCTGGCCGGCTAGATGGCGGAGCTCCACTCCTGCTACCCGTCGTCCCCTGAGCATTGGTACTTATTGGCTGCCGCTAGCTTTCTGGCCAGTAGTTGCCGTACTTGGTGCATGGTTTGGGGTGCTATGATCATGACCTTTTTGCAGAATCGAGTACGTCTTTGTTTTGAGGATTAGACGACATCTGGCTGCTGATAAGGAATATATGGAGCGCGAATACAAGGAAGTAAGTGTGTGTCAATTGCATCGGTCTAAACAGGAAGAAAGGTATCGTACAGCAGCAAACCAAAACGCTAATCCACATGCTAACAAAACACATCACATCATATATACAACGAATGAGATGCATCTGGCTTCATAAAATGCAGTAAAATAAAACCCATAAAAAGGAAGCCCAACCAAAAGCAATAGTAATATCAATAGCGTCCATAATAGTTATTTTCGCAATCCCAAATGCTAGCATAACAATAGTATTGCACGAGAATAGACATATCAATCTTCAAGTCAAATCGCTGCCATAGAACTTATAGGAAACTCCATTAGTCCATGCACACCCTCGGTTGTAATGATCTAGTAAATTGAGATATATCGTAGCTAAGTAGCCCATCGCACCCATAATAACGTGCAGAAAACTCCCAGGTTGCAAGTAAGAAGAGTAGGTGAAGGGGAGCTCCCCCACCTAGCCTTCCATCCGGAGGGGGAGGAGAATCGGCACTGCCATACTCTAGATAGAGTGAATGCAGTATGATCAAAACAAACAAAACTCCCGGGTTGCTCACTGCATGTAGTGGTACCGTTCAACGTCGTCATTGTGGTGGGGAGCAGAGACATAATGTGGGTGATATGGGTGTGCATGGGAATTAAGCTCGAGGGGGTTCACAAGTCGTTGTCGTCGTTGTTTTTGATGTTGACGTTGTGTATGTGCCTGCTCCCGCTCCCTCTCCCGCTGCAGCAACTGTTGACGTTGAAATCGGCTGTATAGCGGTGGATTATGGTGTTGACTGAGGCTTGGTGCAGATTGTATCAACGGTTCAGGGACCTCCCAGCCCCATCTTTCCCTGAGTTCCTTCAACACAAAATTCACCCGCCAACCCGTCTCCTTCTTGATCTTGGTGAAAATCTCAAGTACCTCTTCCTGTTCTCTGCGGTCTGCTAAGCATTCCGCCGCTATTGCCAGGGAACGCAAGGCAACACTAGCAACACCACGGTCCTTGACATGAGCAGCAATGCCACAGACTTGATGGGCATGATTCAACGCCATTTCTTGCATTTCATCGTTTTGATAAGGGTTTATCTGAGCCATAATCACCATCGCGGTATGGTAGAAAAGTCGAGCAACAATGGCGCATCGCTTAATCAACCATACCTCTGGAAAGGAAGACTTTGCCGTTATTTGGAGAGGATGTAGGTATGCCATTGGATGCATGTTTCGGGGTATATGTTCATTCCATGATACGCACATATCTCGGAGGCGGCTCCATTCTGGGTAGCGCTTCTGGGCAGAGTCCTCGTTCATGTATGATTCGTCCGAACCTGTATCCCCTTTAACCGCTGCTTTGAAATTCGCAATCTTTGCGAGTATGTAAATGATCCGATGCGCCCATATCTCCTCTCCTCCAGGCACGCATGGGCGATTAAAGTCTACGTCAACACCCCATTCGTCAGGATCCCAAGCTACAGCCCAATTGAAACGCAAACAGCTGAGAAGTTCCATGGTTACGTTGAGCCAAAAGCATGCACCTCCAACGCCGCCAGTTCTAGCATTCCATCCACACTCTTTTAACAGCGCTCTCGCTCCAGCGATGTGGTTCATCCTCTGCAGCGGCCGTTCAGACATAATCTCGTAGACATTCAAGATTATGGCTGTAGTTGCACACATTTCTGTGTCTCTATTTTGATTCTGTAAGGAAGCAAGAATCAATCGAGTCGCGGTATCGTAGTAATTCAGAGCCTTGTCTTCATGATAATCCGGGTTTATCAAGGTCAGATGTCGAGCCCCACACGCCAAAAATGCATTTAGCAACATTGGCTCATTGAGCGATGTGAAGGGTAATAGACGAGAGAAATGCTTCAGCGGATCAAGACTGTCCATCCAGATGCCGACCTCCTCCACGAAAACCTGCATAAACAACGTTTCTTCAGCATTGTCCAGATAGTGAGTTGCCTCTTTGCGCGCCGGTAATACTAAACGGTCTGATACGTGTGATGCTAAAAGACGACACCAAGGAGAAGGGGGAGGCGGAGGCGGGGGAAGGGGAGGATTTTGGGTTACTGTGTAAGTTGAGCTTGCTGAAGTCTGTGGATAGTGTCGAAACTTGGTATCTTCCTGTGAATCCAGTAGTTCTCTCGGGAGAAGGAGATCTGGCAGCAATGGCAAAATTGGCGGGAGTGTGGGAGTAGTTGAGTCCAGTGTGTTGATTGTGTTAGTAGTGGGATTGCTTCGGGGAGTAGGCGGGGAATTTCTCGTCCTTGCAGGTGTAGCCGCATTGATAAACGGTGCATATCGTTTGACCCCGCCAGCATATTCTGACGCAATATCTCGAGATTCGTCCTGAAAGTGAACTTTCCATTCGTGCGAAATCGGCATCACTGGAGGCTGTTCTGTTTGGATATCGATGAAATTCAATCGTACGCCTCTTTTGCATATTCGGCTTGATTTTCGACAATTCTGACAATCTGGCGTGCCTTCATCACACTTTAGATGACGTTCTCGACAGGTTAGGCATCCTGTCCGCACTCGTTTTGGACGGTTTATAGTCACTGTCTCGTCAGCGGTCATCGGTTTGTCTACAGACCGCTCCCGTTTGACGCTAGTGGCGCCCAATTTTGAGATGTGATGCAGGTTGAGTGGCAGGCGCGCTTTGAGAGCCTCTCACAGATGACTCTGCTAGGGGCGTAGGAGGTAGCGGCAGACGTTCTGATTATTGTTGACGGGTAAAGTCTAGACAATATTCCCTTTGCGGTTGTACCTCGCACACTAGTCAAGCACTTGTACCAACCGGTGGCGACACCTATCCTGTGGACGGGCGATTGTAGAGCAAATGCACAACGACCAGTGTGGAAAGCTCAGACCAGTGTATATCGACCTTAATATGTTGCTCCGATGTTCCGAGCGCTGTAGAGGTGCAAAATTGAGACGCTAATGGCGTCCGACAAGCCGTAGCAAAGGCTGTAACAACCAACCCTCCGAGGAAGATATCACGCAATATCCGTAACTAGTGAACTTCTCGCAGTTTCCGGCGAAATTATTTGTAGGAACGGAAGGTCTCCGGTTGCAATAGATCAAGGTTGGTTCCAGCGAGTTGGCTTGTATTAAGGAAGACGATTACTGGGTGGTGGCGGCAGACGTTAGAAGAGAATATATAGAATGCGTAATTGGGAAACAGGTTGGTTTTACCTGCGAACCAGAAACTTGATTATGGTTGCCTGATGACTCTGTGACCGATAAATTGATCACGTAGAATAGTGGTCTCACAGTTGTTCCAGAATTCGAGGTAGCAAATCTGTGAACAGTGCTCTTTCAGATGACGAGAGGCAAACTTGTGTGGAACGTTACGTAGCTAATCAGCTGGAAGTGGTGTATGCCTCAGATTATTGACTCAGGAGTTTCTCGAACAGAAGAAACAAGTGGAACGAGGTGAGAATGTGGCCATTTCCTCGCCATGGACGTGACGGCAGCTTAATTGACAAAATCCTGCGCACTTATAGATGAATTCGTTCAGACAGACAAACAAACATGTCAGTTCGAGGATTCGCCCAATAATGACACCAGTACTTAGCATTTATACCTACCAGCGTAACTGCAGCCGCATTAACAACCCTTCTAAGCGCCATACCAACTTCGGCAAAATTCAGGAACTCCTCACCTCGAGAGATGTACCAAGGTACCTATGGCGGTACTTAAATGTCGGTAGTATCCATGTTATAATCAAAGTATATATACTAGATACCTACTTTTGTGTTGAAATATAGCCTACTGGTCATCATTTCCGTTGTAATTTCCAGTTACATTTATCTATATATCATTTGAGAAGCAGCGCACTAGTACTACTTCCACACTCACCAAGATAGAAATATCTCCATGGGGGCTGATCCTTGCACAAACATCTGCCAGCTGAGATAGGTCAGAGCTGAGATAATTATATCTGAGAATACATTAATTAGAGGCGTTCATGGTCGCACCTTTGGTCTTCTTGAGAGGGTGAATGCCCAGCTCGCATGCTATTAGGCTCACTCAGCCAGTACTGTAAATAAGTACCTAAAGTGGATGCTATTGGAGCAGATTGGAAGACATTGCCTGACATCTCCATTCATAATCCTCTTACGACAAATAGACTTAGACGGAAATGTTTTCAAGTTCTCTGACAAGCTGGCATATGACCTTCTCCAAGCTACTTCGGTAGCTTTCTCCGTCACTGAAATCCTGCTAGGCCAAAAGGATTGTCCCTTGATAGGGAATAGGTTCTCCGTTTACTTATGCTGGTGCAAAAATCCCGCTGATGCGGATGAATTCGATATATTGTCGCGGCACGGGGTCCTTACGTAATTACATAAGTAAGTAACTACTACGTACCAGAGCTGCGCTCCGCAGCAGGGAGACACCCGACATTTAGTTGTGTTTAAATCTCTTTGTTACAGATTATGCTCCTAAAAGAATATGGGGGGCCCTAGCGCATGTATTCTTGTATGGTGCATAATGTTGTGGGGATTGTCGCTTGGTGCGAATGACCGTTCGTGATCCTTACAATCATGAACTGCCATCTATTCCCTTTGTTGGGAGCACAAACAATGAGATGTCAACCAGCCAGTATGGCCAAAGTTAAGCTCAGAAGCTATAGGATTGCATTGTACTGGCTACTAACAAGGTGACATTAACATTTGACTAGTTTTTTCTATGTACTTTCCATTGAAATACTCATCAAAAATAAAGTAGTTTTCTTCGAATATTATTGCATAGTACTATTGTTCATTTTTTTATTCAAAAATTGTGTGAACCACATGATTATATTCTTATATACTGAAAATTCTGGAAAATTCTCATGGAGAGCTGAATTTGTATAGAACTGCTAGTAGAGAAATAAGTACCACTTAATAAATAATAGATATTAGATGGGTATACAATTATATATAGTTTCAGATAATGATATATAAGTAGCTACTATTGTGAACATGAATATCAATATTGTGGAATTGTTTAATGAGAAGATTAATGGTAAAGATTTAAAACTTACAATCACATTATAATATTAAGTGAATACAACTTAGCTTTGGAAATAGTATACACTGCAATTATCTGAATTGCAGTGGGTTTCTGAATTATAATGTCTACCCACATACTGGATATAACCATGCCCCAAATGAAACCGCCAGAGGTGCTCCTTGGAATAAAGCCTCCTCTAGTAGGAATTGAGACTTTCTTTTCAATTTGATTGTAAATTGCAACAGGTGTGGCTTTGTGACCCAAATGCCTTTCCAAAATCCACCACTTTCTGCTATCACCCCACCCTCGTTCCCAGCCCCACAACCCACCCCACTACTTAACTACAAATGGAACTCGAAAATATTTCCTGTCAATGTTCTGACACATTGGCTGGTCACATCCAGAGCATACCCAGCAGGTTATTGGTGAATATTTGGCATGCTGTGTGGGTCATTGTCTCTGCTTTCTGCAGCAATGAAAATACACTAATTGCTTTCCATTTTCAAAGAGGACAGGAAGGTGCTACCAGTTAAAGCTTCCTTCAAAGGGTAATAATGGACCCTCTCTAATACTTGTCCAGCCAGGTTGGACCCCGGTGGACTGTATAATCTGTAAGGTGGAAATTGGTTAAGTCCCATGTTTGGGGTTGTCCCTTCCCAGCAGTGATTATACATAATGAATTGTAATATGCATGATCAGAGTCAAGTGACAATGGTTACTAAACACCTGCTTATGTAACAACACAATGTTTGCCAGTCAAGTGATCTTTAGCAGGATTTCACTTGCACCACATGTTGATTGATTAGGGCATCCAACATGGATCCTAGCTGATTCACTTATGATGACACAGTTATGTCGTCATAACCAGAATGTTGAGATAAGAACTATAGTGGTACGCATAGTTTTCAACAGCACCTAATGTACTTGATCTAGCAGAGCAACTCACAGTTAGGTTGTAACTATACTGAATTAAGTGGGGAGTGGACATTATGCAACATGCAGGTAAGCACAATCTTACCACATATCTCAGCAGGATTGGGAACACCTCAAGCTATGTCCAGGTCATCGAATGGTCAAGACCTAAGCATGCATTTTCTGAGTGTTTTATGGCATAGGCTGAAGATAAGAGGCATAAAGTGACCCTGATAGTTGGATTGAGTTAGTATCCATTGCTACCAATGGGATGGTGGGATAATTATGATTGGCATACTATCTGTTGGTTGCCGGATGAGTCTGTAACTCAATTGCCAATTAGCCACAGTATGTTGAGGGATTAATATAATCGCGATTAGAACTGAAGGACCACATGTCTTCAAATATTCCAACTACAGATCAAACAAAAGCGAGATGATCATGTTGAAGTTATGAGCTGTGACATATGTGCATTTGATATCTTGTTTGCGGATGACCCAAGTCAGCAGCGTAACACTTCAAAACCACTCATGCATGAGGATGATAACCTGACGGAAACTTGTTGTATTACAGCTGAGGCATTTAGAAAGATCTCAGAGATCAGCTATCAAGCAATCATAGTGACTTAGCAAGAATTCTAACCAGGACTATCCTAAGGACTTTACTATAAAGAGCTCTCATTGTTCTGGCAATGAGAAGTAGCAAGCTCTGGTAGCAATCCACAGTCAGACATTAGCATCGAAGAATGCCTTAAAATATTATTCAGAATTCTATTCATTATTGCTACTACTTGCACACTTATGCAGCAAGGGTGTCTTTCAAACCTCTCAATGAAAACACCTTCCCTTGATTCAATTTTTACATTGTACTATGCCTACTCATCGATCCAGAGTATCGCCAACTGCATCAGACCTCACAGTGATTATGTTTGGATACTTATTCATTCATTATCCAGAATGCTGCCAAGTTCACCTGGTGGCATCTGTCCTTCACATGGCAATCCTGTCTGAAATTAAATATAACATCTAGAGACACATCACCACATGACTTGTGCCCAATACCTAGCTGAAGGATATTGTTAATCCTGACTATGTATCTACCGACGATTACAGCGCTTAGTGTGTTTCTGGACAGTATTTCAAACAGTTGAGTCTCGGGCTGAGACATGGAACAATAAGTAGAACAGTCAGTGAATTGGTGGCTGTACTTAATCCAATAACAATCTTGTATTGTGTATTGGGATTAAGAACCCCGATAACAGTGTAATATTATATCAGTACTTCACTTCCTATGAACAATTGTCAGGGTAGTGAATTGAGCTACTGTTGCATCTATGAGGGTTTTATATACTACTTCAATCATTACTCTAGATCCTCTTGTTACTGCATCCATTGCTGTATTGAAAGATGTGTGGCAGATACATTGACTGCTGACTGCAGGTTCTGTAGAAATGAGGCCTGCTGCTATACCATTAGCCATACAGGACAGTTTCCATGTCAGGTAGCAATTTAGATCGATAGACTCTGCAAGTAACATTCTGAAGACACTAATTGGGAGTGTGAAATCTGCAACAATCAGTACAAGCCAGTAGTAATATTTACAGATATTGTTACAATACCAATTACTCATCTGGCTATAACACTACACAATGGCAACTCTGATATGCAGGCTTATATATTCAAGTGGAGTATTGGCCCTGACTGGATCCAGAGTAGTGAAAAGAACAACAGGGAAATCACCCAAAGGATCTTGGGATGTTCCACATCGGTGCAAAACATACTAATCCTGACTGGGAGCAGCATCTTGTCAGTTCAGACTGCTGAAGGAATCTGGAGAACCAGAGGAGGCTGAATTGGGTGTTAGAGAGGTCACAATGCAAAAAGTCAATCCCTCACCTGAGCAGTTGACAGAACTAGCTCACCAAGCGATACACATAGTTCAGTGATGCCACAATGTGAACGAAATCATCGAGTATGGATTCGAGTGAGTTCACTTTAGGCTTGAAACATCGCACACGTGCATCTGAATGCAGAAACCGAATGTAGACAGAGTTGTTTCCAGAACTGGAGGCCTGATGCAAATTCATCGGTTGGTGGTCGAAGAACTGAGACGGTGAGTTAACAAGTTCCGGTGACTCGGTTATTGGATCATCTGGGAGGCCGGAGAATTGTTGAAATGAGTTCTCAACCAAATCAAGGATATGGTCATAAAACCGAACAACATCTCCTTAGGACTATTACATCAGCAAAATGTATTTCAGTCACTGGGAGCCTCCAGGAGTGTGTGAGAGGAGGCGGAGTGTAAACATAGAAGAGTCAATTTCAGAAGGAAACCAGACCCTAGGAAGGCATTCAGGCCGGCCATCGAAGTAACTGGGATCTCTGATGACTGGTATGGGAGCACCATCGGTGCGGTTGTGAAAAGTTTGGGAGCACCTGGGACTGTCGCCCAACCAATGCGGGAATCCCTAACTAACTCTGAGAGATGCCGGGTTCATATGGATATTCATTGAAAGGAGTGCAGGCGGTATCCGAGATTCCCAGGATTAGTGTTAGATACGGGTCTGGGTAACCTGCCAGTGGTCTGGGTTCGGACCGTACAAAGGGGTCGTTTCGGTTCGAGACTGCACCAGAAACGCAACCTGCTGCCTCTTGGCGGGCTAAGCCAGGACCCCTACCCATCAAACGGCAGGATTTGCAGGGTTTGGCTAGACTGGTTGGTTCCAATCTCCCGTTCTGCATTTCGGGTTTTTCTGATTAAGGTCGCATTCAGATATCCTACTGTTAATTGCAAAATATTGACTATGGTACAGCATAGTCATTTCCTGATGTATTGACAGCCTTTATATAGGAAACAAGTAGAGAGACACTCCCTGCCCCATCCTGGGAATGAGTGTCAATGGAGCGTCAACAATTGATGGTCTTGCATCGTGGGTAATCTAAGTGGCGCTTAATCGCACGTATCTAAAAACAAGTGGTTGGCAGCCTTCGTAAGCAAATATGCACGTGATATTCGCGCGATAGCCTCCTGAACAGTAACAACTTATTGCATTTACAAAGGTGCAACTCAGTGTTCACAAGCGTTTTAGACTACCAAAACGGCCAAAACTGAGTATATAGATTTTAGCAGCCACAGCGCGCATCGATGTACCATGATCGATGGCCCAAGATTGTTGACACTCCATTGACGCTCATTTTCAAGATGGGGCATGGAGCGTGTCGCTTTCTTTTTTGTCTATGAAGGATGGCAATACTTCCATTATGTGTAATCACTACCAAATTGCATTTTTAATACCCGACTCACAGAACCACAAATCGGTGACGCTCCTTTGATCCTCATTTTCAAGATGGCCAGGGAGCGTCTCACTATTTCTTTTCTTTGCCTATAAAGGATGGCAACACTTCCATTATGTGTAATTACTACCAAGTCGCATTTTTATTACCCGACTTACAGGACCAGAAATCGTTGACGCTCGGTTGATGCTCATTTTCAAACTGGGGCAGGGAGCGTATCGCTTTCATTTTTGCCTATACAGGTTGTCAATGCTGCCATTCTGTATAACCACTAAAATATTACTGCTTAATTACCAGACTAACAAGACTTAAAATCGTTGATGCTCTGTTGACGCTCGTTTTCAAGATGGGGCAGGGAGTGTGTTGCTTTCTTTTTTGCCGATAAAGGATGGCAATACATCCAGTATGTGTAATCAAAACCAAATTGCGTTACTATTACCCGACTTACAGGACCAAAAATCGCTGACACTCCGTTGACGCTCATTTTCATGATGGGGCATGGAGCGTATCACTGTTTTTTTTGCCTATAAAGGTTGTCAATTCTGCCATTCTGTATAACCACTACAATATTACTTCTTAATTACCAGACTAACAAGACCTAAAATTGTTGACGCTCTGTTGACGCTCATTTTCAAGATGGGGCAGGGAGTGTGTCACTTTCTTTTTTACTGATAAAGGATGGCAATACATCCATTATGAGTAATTACCACCAAATCGTGTTGTTATTACCCGACTTACAGGACCAAAAATCATTGACACTCTGTTGACACTCATTTTCAAGATGGGGCAGGGAGCATATCGCTTTCTTTTTTGCCAATTAAAATTGTCAATGCTGCCGTTCTGTATAACCATTACAATATTACTTCTTTATTACCAGACTAACAGGACCTAAAATCGTTGACACTCTGTTGACGCTCATTTCCAAGACGGGGCAGGGAGCGTGTTGCTTTCTCTTTTGAATGTAGAGGATGCCAACCCTTCCATTATGTGTATTCCCAACCAAATTGCGTTTGTATTACCCGACTTACAGGACCAAAAATTGTTGACGCTCCGTTGACGCTCATTTTCAAGATGGGGCAGCGAGTGTCTCACTCTCTTTCTTGCCTATAAAGGATGGCAACACTTCCATTATGTGTCATTACAACCAAGTCACATTGTTATTACCCAACTTCCGGAACCAAAAATCGTTGACGCTCTGTTGATGCTCATTTTGCCACGGGCATATCCACAATATACCATCATTTCATTTGGCAGAATATATCATTAATGGTGTTTTGACAGCCTTTCTATTGCCTTCATGTACTATCTTCTTTATCACTACATTGTTCTTTAATAATACATATAAATAGATTCTTTAAAACATACTATAAAGTTTCCGGTAATTGTTGATAATACTACACTGAAACATCACGTGCCTTACAATCCATGTTCAGTTCCACTTGCAGTTTCACACAATCGACTGCTGTCATCTGCAAAATGGATGGTAGCTGTATTACCTTGCAGCAGATAGTGTACTAACCAGTGGATGTTCCTTCATCATTCCGCATATCTGTACTACAATCTTTGTCGTGCTTGCTATCCTCGGTAGATGCATCCTGATTGAACAATTGACCGCTCGGATACAGAGCAGGTATGTATACATATCCGGCAGGCAGATTTGCGATTTGGGAACTTTGAGCTCCATGATTTTTACCACGTGGCACAGGTGGCGTTTGTTCTGGTGTTGGCTGTTTGCATTGGACTTGAGGAGGTGCACCCGTTTCTTCTGTGCCTCCAGCGTGTCTGTGGATACTTTGCTGTGACATTTTTGCAAGGAACGCAGATGTCAGCTTGATTTTCATAAACCATTGCTGGGTGTCGTTCTATTGCAGCTTTCACCTGTCTATGCCCAGGAAATTCAAAACCCCGCTTCCTCTCTTCTCGGACTTCTGTGCGAGGCTTCTTGATCAGGTGTTGTGTTTCGTCTATGGCGGCATGCAAAAAACCTCCTTTGGCCATTTTGGCCATATTCAAGGCAAGGCATATTTCTGTCTGTTCTAGCTGGACCCGACCTCCTTGCCTTGCCATAGCAGCAGACATGTTGAAAACCTACAAGAAATAAGATGCAGCTTCTAAAAGTGAGAATCGGTAATTACCTCTACCATATATGCTTCCGTAGCCTCCTCTTAGGTGTATAAAGCATTTTTCGTCCATTCACGGGGACGGATATCACGAAATTCGTCCGCAAACATGCCTGACCTGACATAATCGTGATGGTAAATTTCCCCGACTATGTGGACAAATGCCTTCATCGACCATGGGGGTTTCCTAATACACGCAGCAATATATTGGTCACGTAGCTCCCTCCATATAGCTGCTGTGTATTATGCAATCAATTGACGGCCGTCTACCATGATATGGACGTACTCACCTCCTATTGTATGTTGCTTCTTGTTCATGCTGCATCCTGTTTTACAGATGATCCTTAAATGTGTGTCCAGGGTCATATTTTTGGTTGCTACATCGGCAGCTTTGCAGTGGACTAACTGCTGTCTGCGTCGTTGCTGTGCCCCTTCAAGTAACGCATTGTATGAAGCGCCCGTCGTTTCGCTCGATTCGGATCTGCCCTCATATGTCTGAGGTGTTTGTGTAGCCATGAATTGCTGGTGTGGAAAAGGAGAGGAAGATGATAACCAAAAAAAATGGGAAGTTCTGAGGAATATATAGTTAGCTTCAATTCAAAGTAGACTGAGTGACCGCCAGCTTGTACGTTCTACTCATGATGAATCCGCCTACGGCAAGCTGCAGGTTGCAGGGATTTTTAACAATCCCGTGATTTCCAGAGAGTCAGTCCGATGTTGTATGTGTGTTTACAGCGATACATTCAAGTGTATGACAGCCGAAATCTCATTAATGTTACATATAAACAGGACATTCTTTGACGGAAAGGACTTCTGGTGATGCTCGTCCCAAGAGATCACCGGGATCCTACATAAAACTAACGCTAAAAGTTGAGTCATCTTGTACGGTTATCATGACTACTCCCACTCTAGTGACGGTCAAAACACAGAATTTACTTTGTTCACGTTGATCAAGCATACCAACCTTGACATAAAAGACACAGCTTGCCTCAATATGGTCCATATCTTGCAACATCGAACATCTCTCCAAGTAACAGTCAATACGACATACAATGGTCAATGCTCGGAAAAAGAAACTTTGCGCTCTCACGGCTGGCAAATATGGCAAATCGACAAAGCAGTCCACACGACGACGTCATCAAGTTAATGAAGGGAAGAGTGGGTTCGAGGCAGAATGGATCCGAGCCCTTGGAGCATTAGGTAGCTTGCGATCCAAAAAGTAGCTTGTGGCAGAGAAAAAATGAGAAACACACATTTTGAGCAATGGAGAGAAGAGCAATGGATTGAGGATTATGTGGAGAGAGAGACTGTGGTGGCAAGATAGCGAGTTGAAGATGCAGAGACAGCGATCAAGCAGAAGCAAGAAGACATGAGCAATGTTGAAAAGGCGGCATTGACCACCCGAAAGCCTGAAATGACATTTGAAGTGATGCTGAATGCTATCGGAGACAGTCTGAGCGATCTTGCAAGTTCCGACAATGAGGCGGATCCAGAAGATGAAGAAGATGACGAAGATACAGAGCAGGGCAAGCTGAGCAAAGATGATGTACCCGGCTGGGTGATGGGCACGATCTCCAAAACGGTGCAACACTGCATGGAGATGTTTTGGCAGAAGCAGATGAAGCTTGACCAATTGACACAACCGGGATGGGGGGACGCGGCCGGCTACTCCCGTGAAAGAGACAAGAAGTACGGAACGACCGAATTGAAGGTTCCAGCAGTCATTAAGTCCCAAACAGATCACGTGGCAGCAGCACCTCCCCCGACAACATTTGGAGAGCGTATAGCGACTCTTGATATTGTCCCCGGAATATCGCGAATGCCGCAAGATTCATCTTGAACGGAAAGTAGCCATATGAGACTAGGTTCAAGGAAACCACATCTGCCGGAATGTATATCTTCTTTCCCGCCCGGTGAGGTGTCCAATTCGTCGCAAATTTTGTACGCACTGCCGGCTTAACCTGTAAGATTTTACCACTGCATATTGCCTCACGAGCTAAGTTCCATATAGAAATCGGATTCGGAAGAAGCAATGGTGACAGCTCCTGCGTCTGCGGAGGAATAGATAGGCAAATCGATATTTTTGACGATGTATAGCTGGGAAAAGCAATTTGCGTTCCCATTTTGCTACATGTCAGCTTTGTCTTGATTTCAGTGACCAAATTGTGAGACATGATAATTCATTGGTGCATGTGCAAGGGTCATACGCACCATTCAAACGCGGTTAATTCCAAATCACGCCATTAGACGACCAATAATCCTCTTATCATCATCCCTGATACTGGCAATTGCAAAAGCAAAATCCAAATTAGTGACGAAATTTACCAACAACTGTTAAGTAAGTGAAGACATACAAGTCATAGAAGGAGCGTTCAAAGTGCAATGTGAACCTGTATGCATGACAACCATCATGCTGCATTCCTGCATGCATTCAACTACATCACACTCTGCTCAGGCCTGGTCCACATGGTCGAGATTGTGAAGATTGCTTATGGTAGGTCATGGAAATCGAGGAGAAGGAGCTGGATCAGGAATGGTGGGATACTCAGGCGATATTAATCAAAAAATAGTGGCTGGATCAGCATGCCACAAATTGCCGGCCGAAAGTGCTGGAACGTAACATGGCCATGTCCTTCATCGCTCATATCACACATGTAGTTGTGAATCAGATTGTGAGGGGCGTCAAAGCATCTGGATGCAAATAATAATACCCAGAAAGGATATATTGGTTGTCCACAATGCAAATATACATTGGGACTACAATGATTGAGCATACAATGACGGTTAGACTGTGTGTAATGTGAGTGTCAACGGAGCGTCAATGATTCAGTCTTTCACTTTCGGCAATCAAATTGCCACATAGTCACATCCTGACAAAGTGAATGTATTAAACCTTATAATAGTTAAAAGGACAGGGTAAACGCTCATTGCCACACCCTGGAAATGAGGGTCAACAGAGCGTCAGTGATTTTTTGTCTTGCATTTTGGATAATCCAAACGCTGGGCAATAACTCTCACTCATAATCTGAGTATTGGCTGCCTTTCTAGGCAAACATGATAGGAATGACATCGCTAATATCTCTTGAAAATGAGCGTCAACGGAGAATCTACGAGGTTGAGTCTTTCACTTTTGGCAATCAAAACGTGGCATAGTCGAGGCCTTGAAAAGTGAGTTGTTTGGTGGTCGTCATACGCCAAACGGAAAGATACATGCTTGTTACCCAATTCTGGAAATGAGCATCAACGGAGCGTCAACAATTTGTGGTCAGGCATTTTGGATAATCCAAGGGCCATTCAATGATATTTGCCCACATTTGATGTATCGGCGACCTCTCAGCCCAAAGATGCCAATGACGACATTGCGACCATCTCCTAAAATAGCGCCTCAACGGAGCGTCAACGATTTTTGGTCTTGCATAGTGCATAATCCAACCGCTGTGCAATGACACTTATCCATATCCCATGTATCGGCTGCCTTCCAACCGAAGAATGCTACCAATGACATCGCGACAACATCCCGAAAATGAGCGTCAACGGAGCATCAACAATTTATGGTCTTGCATCTTGCATAATTCAAGGGCTGGGCAATGATCAGGTTACATCATGAATGTATTGGCCACCTTTATAGGGAAAAATGCTATGCTCGGAATCTCAAACACCTCTGAAAAATGACCCTCAACAGAGTGTCAATGATTTTTGGTCTTGCATCTTTGCACGATCAAATGGCTTTACATCGGCTTCGATGCGTAAGGGATGTATTGGCTGCCTTTTTTAGGCAACGATGCTACTAATGATATCCCTTCTGCCTCCCAAAAATCAGCGTCAACAGAGCGTTAATAGTGGTTGTGCTGGTGCAGTCACTTACACAGCAATGAAGTGCATTGCGTTGTACCTAAATTGCATTTTCAACGGTCAGTCTTTTCAATACGTCCCTGTATCCAACTTCACAAATGTGCATGCAATGTCTCACAGGGCTTACTTTCTTGTTGCTCGTAGCTCTAGAGTCAATATTTAAGAACCAGTGTTGTTCTCAACAATACAGTACCTATTGACATCCTTTCAAGTTCTATTACCCAGCTGTCAAGTTCCTACTGCCATCTCGGATTCAAAATCATTAAATACCTGGTTGCTAGAGGTGATGCTATCTTCGATAAATGAATGTGTCTTTATTTGTGATTTGAATGACCTTACTGTACAAATCATATTTGATGCTTGGTGGGCTTCTATAAATGTCGGCCCGAAGCGTACAATTTCTTGGAAGGATTCTAGACATGGACTATCATGGAGGTTCTATTTGCATTGCGGAATTGAGGAGACCGGCTGCCCTGGCATCATACGTATTGTTTGTCATCCAGTTCTTCGCCATCCGTCAAAACATGGGACCAGATCAATGGGTAAACCCTCGCTGGCAAAAGCACACATTGCGAAGTTGAATGAATTAACAGAGTCGGAGGTTACTGAATTGACTAGTTTGATGGTCGATGAAACAGCACTGGCCATCCTGAAAAGGGAGGGAAGACGAGGGATTACAATAGTAAGTTCGCAAACGAAATTCAATGTCGACATTGTCTTCGAAGCTATACTGACTGTGGTAACAGACAAAACGCTCCAAACTGGCAGCTACAGACTTTTTAACAGCCGAATTTCACCAAGACCTTTGGAATCGCTACCTCATGTTCGAATTTGTTTTGGCTCATATACCATGGAACGCTATATCAAACCTTGAACTAAAGCAGTCATATAACGCACTACGCAGCGACCTGGTGCTACCGGCAGCCAGCACCCTTAGCAACATTTGTCGAACGGAATACTCACTGACTGTAGATGCAATTAAGAAGCAGTTGCCAAAAAGAAATAAAGTTAGTTTAGCGTTGGATGGGTGGACATCAACAAACAAATTACCAATAATGTCGGCCATTGCATACTATGTGGATCGTAATTGGGCACCATGGGAAGTCCAACTTGCTTTCGATGATGTCAATCGCCTGTTATTTTTCCATTTGAACGGCTAATTAAGGAATATAGGTCCAGGGTCAACATACTGAAGCAAGGCTAGCCATACAGTTGAAGGAAGTGCTGGATGGTTTTGAGCTTACCGACGGCCGCTTGCTTGGAAGTACAACTGATAATGCCTCCTCAAATTACTCGATTACTCGGGAACTACAATCCACACTTGAGGCCTCAGGAATGGAGTGGCCTGCATTGAGAAACCACATACCGTGCATGGCGGATGTCATTCAGCTTGCATGGGGTGCGTTTATGAGCAGTCTCGGTGTCAAAGGCCGTACAAAGTCGTGGGAAGCACACGAGCGCGATCAGCAATTTGGAGAGAATGAAAGCACAGATATGGGGAAGAGTCAAAGACTTCGAAAAGAGGGCAATGCTAGAATGAACAAGGTGTCTGCTATGAAACCAGGTTGGGCAAAGATAATTGAGAAAGTACGTATTTCAAGATATTTGAACATTCTGAAACTGACCATCATATAGCAGGGAATGGCAGCAGTGTTGATTACATTGACACCAGGTCGTCAAAACGAGTCCATTGACTGTCAAGAAGCCAAAGTACGGATTGCAGTCCTACCTATTATGGATGCGAAAACCCGGCGGGATTCGACAATGGAGTTGCTTGAGCGAGCCTACCGATTATGAGAATTCACCCGAGAGTGGCGGAAGAATACAAAAAACTGTGATTACCGGTCACTCTAGACAACAGAGGATGAATGGACAATCGTCAAGTATGTCATGGAAGCTTTAAGGCCATTCCGATACCGGACGCTGATGAATGTTGAAAAGGCATACGGTCACTCTGCATCTTGTTATCACCGTCTAAAATGACATGTTTGACCACATGGATGGCGTTTTGGAAGCTTTAACTGAGAAGAAAACTCAGTGGACGGAAGATTTATACTTCGCTGTGAAGTTTGTCCGACAAAGGCTGTCCAAATACTATGCTGAAGTCACTCCAACGATGGGTATGCTTCTTATTTCGGCACAAATTCTTGATCCTTTCTGGAAGTAGTGATCCTTTAGGAAATGGGACAAAAAAATGGATATTAATCCTGAGGACTAGATTTCTTATACTACCCAAAACCAATAGGCATTTCTGAAGTATGTGGAGAACGAATGCTGCGCCAAACACAGACAATTGGTGGTCCCTAAACATGAAAAACTACGGAGCAATAACTTCATCTCTTCTGCAACGGCTTCTCAATCTGGTCTCTCATCGTTTGATCCATATGGTTTGTCCAGTGATGATGAAGAATACTCAACGCCTGAAAATGTGGCTAAAACAACACCCGGACAATGCGATTGTGCAGCACTCTCATTGACAGCCGCAAGGCTTTATTCAAATTGGCCGCCTAAATCGCAAAAGAACTGGGGGCAATTCAATCCGAATCTCAATGATTACCACTCCGACCCGATGGAGATTGGCCGTACATATACTGGGGCAATTGAGTACAAGGATTGGTCAGTACTCCTTTTTGCTGGTCTGGATGGTGAGTTACCAATACACTATGTGAATCTCCCAAGGTCATTATACATATTCTGATCAATTCTAGATCTAATAACTGATGACAATCTGCAATTCGTGAATCAATTAACTGACATGATAAGTATTTGTAGCAGTCCATTTTGGGTATTTGGAATGTGGCTATTCTGATACACCAGCCAGTTCCTCGATTGCTACCATGAACTGGCAGCTACAGTTTAAATCTGAACAGCTGGAATTTTCACTCTTGGAATATATCGTAGTTTGACTGAAATAGCATCAATCCTAACCCAGCATGTTCTGTCCACTATATATTCTGTGTATAATTACAATGGATTCTACATTTTGTCCAGAATGGCATGTTATTATATCTCTCTACTATCCATATTCTCTCTTTATATCACTATTAACTCCGTCTTCAACATAGTACATATAGCCAGCCAGGTGAGAAATTACTATTTGCAGGAGAATCCAGATGTTTATATATGGCAACAGTTGGCCTTGAACAAGATGCCTACAAGGGCAGCTGAGAATAGTTTGTTTGGACACTGTTGGCTGCTCTAATCCCTAGCTGACAGTACAAACTGTATTATCCCTGCAACTGAAGTTGCATGGCCATTGCATTAAAGACCAAGTTTTGACAATGAAATGCTTCATTCTGCTGAGAATTACTCTAAGTGTTTCAGGGACAGTGTAATGTTAGAGTTTTGTGACAATTTGCAAGGCACAGCAGTAGAGAAGGTGTTGTACACCAATGGCACTAACTTACACTAATATAAGATTCGTGTCGTAAGGCTAGTAGAGTTCATGACCATTTCAGTTTTCAGATTAAAAGTTCTGTTAGTTGTTTAAGTCAGCCATATGAGATTGGCACTTGTGGTTGTTGAATGTGATTGTTTAAGTAGGATGTACTTGTCAGAACACACTGTCACAGCAACCTGTCAGAGCAACCTGCCTGAGCAACCTGCCAGAACAATCTATCAGTGCAGTCTGTCACAGCAACATGTCAGAGCAATCTGTCAAAGCAACCTGTCAGTATGGACTGTCTGTGCAACATGTCACAGCGTCCTGTCAGAGCAACTTGTCAGTGTGGCCTGTCAGAGCAACCTGTCAGACCAACCTGTCAGAGCAACCTCTTAGAGTAGACTGTTAGAGCAACCTTGTCATGAAGTTGTATATGATTGGCATATTTTACCTACACCAGGACTCTGTATGTAATTGAAATTGATAAATCAATGTTACTGACCAAGTGTAGTAGTGCACTGTGTGGCACAGCAATTCGGAAGATTAATTAATGTCAAAGACCCATTGTTAGTTTACATTTGTTGCCTGGGGATGGAGTGTTTCTTCAGCTTATCATGGCACCTGAATGAGGGATATATGTAGCAAATATATAGGCTGTCCAGTACTATGGTAGCACCATCTGAAGCACTAGAATTCCTACTCTCCTATCACACAGAATTCCATTCTTTGCCGATTCCGGTTTCAACCTAGCTACCCTACAATGCCATCCCCAACTCGTCACATACTCCACAGCTGCAACTGGTGTAGTTTCGACAATGCTAAATCAGATAACAAGAGATGGAGAGAGGCATCCTCTCAACATATCCACACTGCAGCCAAGTGCATCAGTCACATGCCACCTCAAATCTGTACTCGAAATTGTCAAAGTACTCCAGTTTGGTACTCTCAGTTCCTCACATATTTCTGTTGTGAATACTCTCTAATGCCAAATATGGGCTTAAATCCAGGTGGTGTGGATAACTCCTTGGATAGGACAACTGTGCATAAGCATTGCATATTGAATTTGTTCATTTGTTTAGATCTTCCAGGGTTAGTCTTAACTTTTACAGGTATTAATGTATTTCAGTTCAGTGTAAAGTAGGGCGATATACTTGAAGGGGGCTCATTAGTCAAGATTTTACATTGTTGAATGATGTTGACTTTTTGTCCACCAAGAATGATCATGGCAAACTCATTGGACAGTTGCTCTCCAAGCAGTTGTCAGGTCATTGTCAAAGTTGTTGTCAGTGGGCAGTTGTCAGAGGGCTTTAGTAAGAGTGGCTGCAGTCAGATGGCTTCTGTTGGAGTAGCTGCCATCAGAGTGGCTGCTATTGGAGAGCTTCTGTCAGAGTGCTTCTGTCAGACTGCCTGTTGTCAGAGAGGTGCTGTCAGGGTGCTTCTGTCAGAGTAGCTGCCATCAGAAAATTGCTGTCAGAGGGCGACAGTTGGAGTGGCCGCTGGTATAGTGGCCACTGTAGGAGGGCTTCTATCAGAGTGGCCGCAGTCAGCATGGCTTCTGTCAGAGGGCCTCTGTCAGAGTGGCTGCTGTGAGAGTAAAAGTCAGTGTCTGAATTACTCCATTCATGGTGACAGGTGATCGATTCAGGTCAATGACATCTAAAACGACACACTTTTGGATAATTGCTGTGTATTCCAAAGCCCAGCAGAGCTAACCAGAACATCCAAACTCAGATACCCAATCGAAGTGACCCATACCTCCCAACCAATCCGGAAATCAAAGCACCAACACAGACAGAATAACAGTCCAACCTTAACAGTGGAAGGTAGAGCAAGATCACATATTAACTGATATCCATTACATCAATATATTGATCAATCACAGCAGACCAGAATACCTGGGTGGAAATCTTTCCAACTAAGGTATCACATACTTGATTAGCAATGAGATCAATGCCCTCACAGGCAGTAGTCATGCGAACATCCAGCGTATATAGCATTTTTGATTGCTTGATACACTTGGTGACTTCAACCAACCAATTGATTGTAGCAAAGTTAACCAACCTAGTTGTACATTGCATTTGCTGATAACCAATCCACCAGACATGCAAACATTCCTGATGTTCCCCTGAACAATTTATACACTGTTCTACTATGATGGAATTTCAGCAATTGTAACAGTAGATTCACACCCATATTGTTTGTCAGTTTGAATAACACAAGGACCTGCACCAGCTTGTGATTGACAACTGATTTGTTCCAAGCAGCACACACATCTGCACTCATTAAGGTATGGAGAGTAAAACCATTATCGCCTAGAATGCAGCAGTACCGCACACGAGTTAGTATCCTTGTCCTATGCAGAGTCAATGTGAGAGTTGAATGTCAGAATTGAAAGTCAGAGCTAATGTGAGTGGCAGAGAGTGGAAGTGTAAACACAGTACTAACCAGATATACCAGCCACTGCACAACTGTCCAATATACTGACAGAATCACTATCGCACGATGGTCATTTGGCATGAATGTGTTCGGGAGTGATCCTTTCAGTCTGGCCAACTGTGTAGCTCCAAACAGTAATGGGGCATCTGTCTGATTGTATGTCGTACCCTTGACCATTACTGGGTGAGGTATCAGGACTGTCTTCCCTGGAAAAGACTTTGCAAACTCAGAAATCACTGTCCTCAGCAAGATCAGGTGTGGTCTGGGCATGTCAGAAACTCTAGGAGGTAATCTCCATAATTGTTTCAATGAAGAAATTCCCATACCCATCGATGCAGTGCCCACAATATGTGCCACAGAAATAAGGTGAATCCACTACCAACCAGGGCCAAGATACTTGCTCTTGCCCATGATTGAAGTCTTCACAGAAGCAACTGCTGTCATTCTCTCTCTGCGCCTGTCATGGCGACTACATACTAAAGTGATGTAGACCTGTCACGATTCGAAGGAATTTGAGAATGTACCAAGTGCGGTGGTTACATGCATATGAGGAATGTTGACGATGGGCTGTGGATTCCTGAATGGGATGTAGCTCATCATCATTTGCCGTTGTATTTTTGTACTCGAAGCAGACAATGCTATTGTTGGATTAGTTTTCTCATTCTGGTGCCATGTGATTCCTAAATCCGATGGTTCCATGGCCGATCCAAATTTCCCCACATCCTGAACTAGGGGCAATACATGAGCATCCCACAACATCGTTGCCCTGTGAAGAAGTATTCGAAACTCTGTGCCATGTATGTCTAGATCTGCAACGGGCATGAACCTGGCACTTGGTGCAGTACCTGTTACATTACTCCAGGGCAAGACCTAGTGCTCATCAATGTTGAAAGTATAGCTAAATCTATCAGATGGCAGATGTATTGTCAACTAGTATAAACTATCTAAGAAATGCAGGATCAATGGCAAGTCTTTGATGCCATTTACCAATGGGGTTGTAATTAACATCCATTCGTATTGCAACTCCAGACTGAGTATATACAATGCCAAAAGTACATATTGCAATCACAGTAGTCCACGTTGACCTTCATGCGAGTAGCTCTACTACACTGAGCAATTCCAGTCCTGCTGATTCTCAATCCATCATCACCACACTAGATACCTGCATTGAATGAACCGGGGCCACCAGGTTTTGAACTGTTGTCTTCCCATTAATCGAAATGCTGGTCGAAAGTTGCAATAGTTGAGAGGATACTATTTCTCCATTGGTGATAATAAGGTGAGCTGGACAGGATGCCGGCCACAGGGAGGAGGTACCATAATTAAGGTTTTGAGTCAACACAGCGAACTGAGTCCCCAGAGATTGCCATTGTGCTACGATTGATCAGCAACACATAATTTAGATTGACCGTTATTACTGAAAACTCCCGCTGTTATGAACAGCCACACCAATACTTTAATATACTCCCAGGTGTTTCCCAATGCTCTCTGTTAGGCTGTATGTATAGTGATGTGGTCTGAGGTGATTCAAGACAACTTCTCTGGTGGTCCTCACTCCTCCGAAAGATGTGGAACAGAATGCAAGAATATCCTGAAGAATATACTGTTGTCTTAAAAATACTTCAATGTGAAACTATTGGATGAGTAAATTTCAGACCTATTGCGACTTTTGACTGCATCCCTGAGAGTATTCCGCCGCACCTTCAACATGGAGCTGTACAATCTGGGTTTGATTAGTCATATATCAATGTTAAGTACTACAATTCGAAAAACTATGCTACTCCTGATCAGCATAATTCAGACATTCCAATCAATATGCAGTCCGGTCAGTATTTAAAACTGCATGAGTGTTAACAAGCCATGTGTGTGTGATTTCACCTGGGACATTAACCTCTCGCGCAATAAGCACCAGTCTGACAATTGCTTCAGCGGAGACCGAACACTCATTTCTCGTCTGTTAGACAAACAGATCAAACCTGTCGATACAATTGACCCAACCATGTGGATAATTGTCGTTTGTCAGACTTACCACTACAAATTCTTTTATTGAGGATGTAATTGCCACTGATGGGTTATCTTGCACCTTGTAGAAATAGTCAACATCATTTTTCTGGCAGGCAGGTACATCTGAAATTGCAGGTTGTGATTCAATGGAGTATGGCTGAAGTATTATACTGGAAAAGTAGCAACTTGGTCTAGGAAGGTGTTATAATGGTTACTGTCTATATATTGAACCAGGATGTTATAAGATTCAGGCATGAACGCTTGGTTGGTATTGGAATATTCCACCTTTCAATTAAGTTCCAGACACTGAACAGAAGTAGGGCAGTGAAATGGTTGACAGTAGTACAACAGCCCAGTCAGAAGTTTTATAGATAAGCTCTGTGTAACTACATTCTGATTATATTCGAGTGCCAGTCTGCAACCTTCGTATCCCCAGTCCTCTCTGATTTCATCCAGGCCGGGCTTTCCAAAGTTGGGAATTTCAAAATGTACTATTGCATCCCTAAGTGAGGTTTGTTGGATAATTCTGTAATCTCTATGGACAAGTTTTTCTCCGGCATGAGGTATCTGTTCTGTTAGGAGGGGGAAGAATCGTGCTTCCTGGCAATGTTTGAGGCTTCAAAATGAGGAATGCATTTATTTGGTGATTTATGTGAAGGGATAGTAGGTTGAGAGCCTTTGCAAAGTTCATATTGTACCAGCCTTAAAGGGCAAAATAGGACAGTGTCTCTGTTATAGAGTCCAGACTTCTAGACAGGACATTACATATATGCATCTGTCTAATGTGAATGACTTTGTTCATAGGTTGATATGGCTTTCACATTACAAATATATAGCCATTCTGATGTGTCACAGATGAAATCAGCACCAGAACCTATATGCTGATTTGACTCAGATCTATGGCTCACAAGATTCGTCTTTGGATATTCAACATGCATTACACACTTTGGAAAGGTTCTCCTGAGCCCCAGAATGCAAAATGCCACCCATTGAGCCTCAAATTCAATCATGCGGATAACAAATTCCAGATTGAAATGCATCTTGTCAGTCAAGATGATAACATAAATATCTCTCTCTTGCTGATTCACATCAGCAAAATGCATTTTAGTCGCTGGGAGCCTCCAGGAGTGTCTGAGAGGATGTGGAGTGTAAAGTCAGATGCAGCAATTTCAGGAGAGTATCAGACCCTTGGAGTGCATTCCTGCCGGCCTTCGGAGTAACTGGGAGCGCCGGCGACAAGCCTGGGGGCCCCGACAACAAGCCTGGGCGCACCTGGGAGCGCCGGCGACAAACCTGGGAGCACCTCGAATGACAGTAGAGCAGTCTGGGAAAAACAACATCTTCTTTGGCAACGCTGCAGGAGCGCCTGGAAATTTTACCTACTACTTATAGTTCAATAATTTTAAAAACTCATGTACTCAGTTTGTATTCTCATCTATGTATGTATAAAGTGACCCATCTGCACACGGTATGTCACAACTGCATGCAGGCAGTGATTCCGCGGAATTCGAGGTGCGCCTGAAAATGACCATCGAGTGAACTCAGAGATACACTCCGAGGCCGTTATCCAGCAAGTTTAGAGATACACTTGGAGGCCGTAATCCAGCAAGTGTGGAGACTCACTTGGCGGGTGTGATCGAGTGAGTTTGGACATACACTTGGAGGCCATGATCGAGTGAACTTGGAGATGCACTCCGGGATCGTGATCAAGCGACTTAGGAGATGCACTGGGAGGCCACGATCATGCAAAGTTGCAGGCCGTAATCGAGCTAGTCTGGAGATACACTCAGCGGCCGTGATCGAGTCAACTTAGAGACGCACTCCGAGATCGTAATCAAGTGAGTGTGGAGATGGACTTGGAGGCCATGATTGTGGGAACTCGCAGGCCATGATCGAGCGAGTCTAGAGAGACACTTGGAGCCGTGATCGAGCGAGTTTGGAGATTCACTTGGGAGCCGTAATCGAGCGAGTTTGGAGATACACTTGGAGGCCGTGATCAGGCGAGATTGAAAGAGTACTTGGAGGCGGTCGATGGACGGCACGCCGGGTGCAGAGACTCCATCAATCAGTTAGTTAACTTGCAACCGTGGGAATGTGACAAGGTGACCTTACCTTTGAGCTCTCATGGAGAGCTGGCTGATGGCAGTCGATCGTGTAGGGAGGCACGCCGGAAGCTGAAGCTACATTCAGGGGTCTACTCGTAATCTTGGGAATGAAGAGAAGACAAACACTCTTGGGTAGATGCTGTTCTCAGTGTATGTAGTACTCGGTGTATGCTGTACTCTGTGTACTCTCTACTCGGTGTCACCTCATGATCATGGCATAGAGAGATTGAGAGGGATGACTTAACTTTGTGTTCAGCGATGATGGTAGAGTTGTAGACAAGAAAAAGAGAGATGGAGATCAAGATGAGAACGATGTGGAGGACACGAGCGGATATAAAGAAAACACGGGTAGGACTTGCCTGATTTGGTTTAGAAGACCTCGTATAGGTGTTATTACACGCCAGATCAGGGATGGTAAATTGACTAACAAACGAATTTCTGTTAAGTCCCAGTTTCTCATGACGATTTGTCCCATCTCCTCTCATTTCTCTCTTTGTCGTCCTCAACTCTGCCATCACCTTAGAACACGAAGTTAAGTCATCCCTCTCTATCTCTCCATGCCATGATCAAGATTTAACACCAACTACAGCATACATCGAGTATAGCATACGCCGAGTACAGCATACACTGCCTACTGCATACACCGTGTACTACATCATCCCAACACCGACTGTCTCCCACTCCCAGCCAGTCTCTCATCTCCCGGCAGACCATATTGTACTCAATTCTCTACATTCCCACAATTACAAGTTAACCAATGAATAGAGTCTCAGCTCCCATGGTGCCTCCCTCCCTCCCAAACTACCGCCTCCAGATTGACCGCCTCGAAATACTGCTCCAATCTCGCTCGACCATGGCCCCCAAGTGTATCTCCAAACTCGCTCCATCACACCCTCCAAGTGAATCTCCAGACTCGCACGATTACGGACTTCAAGTTCGCATGATCACAGCATTCCAAGTGCATGTCCAAACTGGGCCGATCATGGCCGCAGAGTGCATCTCCAAACTTGCTCGATTACGGCCTCCAAGTGCATCCTCAACTTGGCTGCATCACAGCGTCCAAGTGTATCTCCAAACTCGCTCGATTACGGCCTCCAGGTTCGCATCATCGCTGCCTCAAAGTGCAGCTCCGAACCGGCTTGATCATGATCTCGGAGTGCATCTCTAAGTTCACTCGATCACGGCCTCCAAATGTATCTCCAAATACGTACAATCACACTCTCCAGGTGTATCTCCAAACCTGCTCGATTACCGCCTCGAAGTTCGCATGATCACGGCCTTCCAAGTGCATCTCCAAACTCGGTCGATAACGGCCTTGGTGAGCATCTGTATGTTCACTCGCTCACCGTGTGGTGAAATGCTGGAGCTGGAAGGCAGAGAGTCCTTCATCAACACTGTGCCGCACGTCGCATGGTATTCGAAGTGAATTTGTGAGAAAGAGGGGTTCTGACTCGAGGAGTATAGGAAGAGGGTGAGAGGATATGAACGGATACCTGGCCCTGATGAACCGCACAAATTCCGTGGATCTATGAACGATTGGCAAGAGTGCGGCAGGATCCACACAAATTGTGTGGATCCATGAAAGCTCGGCAAGAGTGCATAAGACCAGGAGCTGGGAAAGATAGAGTGTGTATATCGTATATTGAGATGATGTCTATCTACCCCGGGGTATTCCAAATATATACTGCCTGTCACTGAGTCCATCTCCATTATCCCTGTATCTTCGTATGTATATATATAGAGAGACTTAGATAATACATGTCATATTATGATGTAGCGAATCATGTGACTGTAACAGACCATTATGATCGATGAAATGCCTTGTGGTTATGGAACTGTAAGAACCACTGGTGTGAGAATACGGAACCAAGTCTCCTGCAGAGCTTGTGCAGAGGTCAAAGCTGCTCTCGAAGTCTCCCGCAGAGCTGCGCAGAGGTCTCAGCCACTCCATACTTTGAGTATCCTAATTGTCAAATTTCGTAGCATCCTGAATGCACCTCCATCACTGCTGGTGTTTTCAGGAGCATATGGGAATGCTCTTGCAGAGTCTGAGAGCGAATTGCAATGCTCCAGGGGGGGCTGGGAGCCTCTCGAAGTGCTTAGAAGCACTGGTGAGAGCTACCGGAGTGTCTGGGAGGTTTGCGTATGGCTTCCGGACCGAATTACATTTTGCTGATTCAAAACCTGGTCCGTAGCAGGGTTACTCCTTGTGGTGGCTGCAGTCTCAGCATTAGATGGATGAACCTGAAATTGCACATGGTTGTTGGAGGTCATGTTTGGAGTCCAATAGACCTCTTCCTTGGCCACAGTCATTACTTTAGCCAGTGTATTGGCAAACGTGTTTCTGAGATCAGACTCGTTAGTCCCTACTCCCTGCAATGGTTGTCACTCATGATATCGGTATTATGTCTCAATACGTTGCTTCTATCAGCTGTTACCTGATGCATTTTGTGTTCAAATCGCTCGGTTGCCTTCTGCTGATCACAATCTCACCACATGGTTGCCGTGTTTTGGGCTCCATTCAGGCGCGCTCGAACAGGCCTTGGTATTATTGTAGTAACCTTTTTAGCCCCATACAAATGCGCCTCCATCACAGCACAGATGCTTTGAGTCTATTGTTCTTGTAACTACATGGATTCACTTGCCAGCTGTTCCTCCAATTTAGCCTTCGCAGACTTTGACATCTTTTAAGTTCAAACAGTACCCTTCTCCTGGTTAAATTGCTTTAATGTCACAGCTTGTACTTTGAGGAATAGATCAGAGTGATTTTGTTGGCTAACAAGTAGCGAGAATTCGCATAATGCATGCACTGCTCCCATTACCACTTCATCAGAGGCTGCTTCCATTGCAGTGTTTCAGTCGCCATTGGAGTAGTTAAGAAATAGAGTGCAATTCACTGCCTGTGTTCAGATCATGCGCTGGATTTCATTTCGCTGCCTGGAGCCACCTTTCAATCCCTTGAATGGTTAAAGGAACTGCTGGATGAATGGATATCATAGTACCATTTTGACTCAATTGTCAATTTAATCCTTGACATTTCTTTCTTTCAGATAGTACAGCAGCCAGTGCAATATGTCTTGCACTGAACCCAGAAATGGCTGATGCAATTCATCAGGCTGCCAAAGCCAATAGAAATTGCAGAAAGGGTATTAGCAGAACAGGCTATGGAGTGGGCGGGCGCCAAGAGTGTGCACAGTACGAACATTAGTTTCATGCAGAATCTCACGGATTGGAAGAACCATTTGGTTGTTCCACAGCTGAATGCAACATCGGTGCAACTATAGGCATTTCGCACATCAACGATGAGCCACATTAGACTGGAGTTACCGTCACTTCATCGGCAAAATGTATCGTAGTTGCTGGGAGCCACCAGGAGTGTCTGAGAAGATGTGGAGGAGGGGCGAATATGAGATGCTCAGCGTAGGCTGGCTGCCACATCCACCATCTCATGCTTTTGATGATGTCTCAACTCCAGTATTTGATAGGGTGTTGGTGATTGTCATTCCATCTCATATCCTCGAGAGTGTGTAGTTCCAACTCCATGAGAACTTGATCATCTCGCATGCTAGCTACGAGCTTCTGGATGCCATCCACGTTTGTGAAGCTTGGGAAACACAGAGCAGTGAGTTCTTTCTTCAGCTCGTTGTCATAGAATGTCTTCATGCCCTTCGTCTTGATCCCACACTGGATATATTTGCACTCTTTACGAGTTGCAAACAGGTAGTAGGGATTGTTCTGTAGCTTCATCTGAAGGCAACCCTGAGCATCACGTTCCCATGGCTCAGCAATGTAATTGCTCAGTGGAACGCAGGGGCCGGGGTATGTTTCCGTCTGCAGCAGCGGTGGTGGCGGTCTTTTAGAGTCCAAGTCTGCAATGTTTTCAACACGTTCGAGGTAGGGAAAGGCATCCAAGTCTTCAACTGAATCTTTGTTTGTGTTGAATTCATGATGCTGAGTAGGTTCAATGCGTCAGGGCATGCTGTGAATTGTGACATTCTTCTGGCATGCAACATGAAGGAGTTCAGGATGGTGTAATTTGATATGTTTAAGTCGCCAGCTGTCTGAGGCGAACATCGTTTCGCATGACAATTCAGGGCAACAGAGCGGGGTCTTGTCTGTCATTGTTGACGACACGTGGGGAGTGCAGTATATACTGTAGAAAGGGACGGAAGTTTGTGCTGGGCCTGAGCAGCCTGGTGTGGATGTAAGCACACTATACTTTCAGCTAACTTGAGAGATTTATTGAGCCTCAACACCATCACAAGGAGGTCCCTAACACGCCAGGAGTTGCAAAAACGCTGTATGTGCGATGTCCCATAATACTATGAATGAAACAAAACCAATACAATACGAATAAATAAAATAAACCCTGAGTGATCCTCAAACCTCACAACACGTGTTATAATCAATGCCTGAGATAAATAGATTAGAACAAAGAAAATGAACAAGACAGGAACCTGACCCCAACCCAAACCCAAACCCTACACCCAATGCCTCCTCAGCAATGCGGGTACTGGTTTACTCCTTGCGTACCGAGCCATCCGGGGGTGCCTCAGGGTCAGGGCCAAAATGGAGAGGGTCATCGGGGAGACTGTTGCCACATGCCGATTTGACAAACAGCCACAGGTCCACATCCACATCCGAGATGTTTCTGTCTGCCTCAGTTTCTCGCAGAGTTGAGACAGCCGGGCATAGTTTTTGCACCGTCACATGTCTGAAACACTCCACGCAACCGAGGAGATGAGTTTCTGGAGTTTGTGATCGTGGGGAAGGCTCCGGGGTGTGTGGCCATTGGGCAGGCTCTGGAGGTTGTAGCCGTGCAGTAAGCTCGCGCATCTGCTAGGTTTGCTCCGGTTGCACAATGCGCTGATCGCCTACCCTGGAATCTACATCGTCAGCCAATGTATTTACCGTCTCTCCCAGGCCAATCGTCTGACATTCTTTCCCATCATCCTCATCCTCATCCTCCTCCTCATCTTCATCCACATCCTCCTCCTCCTCATCTTCCTCCGCTGCATCTTCGTCCTCCTCATCTTCCTCCTCATCATCACTGACCATGTCCATATTCACATCATAATCTAAATCAACGCCTTAAGGTTCGTCCACATCATCCGCCATGCGCAGATGCACATCAGAATCGTCTTCTGAGTCATATTCGCTGTCCAATTCCTCTGTTGAGTTGGTATCATCATCTGAGGAAATTGACATGGCGGGTGATGCTTCCAGCGCTAGATATACCCACACCAGATTGCCCTCCGTGTCCCAGTCTGCCTCATACATTTCCTTCTGCAACTGCAAAGCGACGGCAAGGGAGATATCATCTCCCCGTGGGGTTTGTTTAACCATACCTTTCCCTTTACAGTGTCCCTTCCCCGTCCCCTTCCATTGCTCCAGTGCCTTCCGCTTCCCCGTCCCTTGCCCCTACCCATCCTTGGGTCCTTTCCCTTTCCCGGTCCCTTTCTCACCTCCTAGCATCCCCTCTTCTCTCTCGCCATTGATATTGTCATTGCAATCGCTAGAACGGCGCCTTCAACTGCTCGGCTCTGCAGTATCTGCCCAGTTCTCATCATCGGCATCCTTGTCAGTATTCTCTTCCCAATTCGGTGGTCTAACGGCCAGGAAGTTGCCTGGCTTGTACTGCCGGGAGCTTGGCAACTGTATCTTTGTCCCGGGATCATCGGTACCGTATCAAGAGAAATGCTCACCAGTATGTATAATCTTCCCAGAGATGGTTGGCTGTGGATCAGAGCGATCGACATGATCCCTGAATGCACTGGGGTTTCCCCACCTCCCATTATTCATTTGGTAGCAGGTTTTGCCAAACATTTGCCCCATATAACAGCGGAACGCTGCCCACCACTCTCTAAAAGGTGATGACCTGCCCCTGCGGTGCGGCCACATTAGCTGGAATTGTGAAAAGTGGCGAGTTGTGACTGTATCAAGAAAAATTTATCACAAAAGAGGTCCCATGCCCTGTCATCCTTGACTCGGCAAACATTGTATATCCGTGTGAGTCGACACATGTGTTCAGAGATTGATCCCATTATACTGTCCAGATCCAACGACAGGCTTCGATTTATACCCGATGTCGGCACTTTTGCGCTAGCAGTTGCCCTCCCATTTCCTATCGGGCTGCACTTTGGTGCCATCGCTGTGAGTTGAAAATGAATCTACATCCGAGGCATTAACATTATGATAAGGTTTCATCTAGCTGAATGTAGCGTAGAGGGAACTGACAAAGTTGTGTGGGTTATCAAGTGCGTTTTGAAACAATAGGCATTGTTTTGTGCAAGTCACGTGATGTTGAGATGGTTAAGGATTCTGGCTGTGCGTCTAATCCAAGAGCAAAAGAGAATCGAGATGTAGGCAAAAAGATGGGATATATATTCTTGAGTTTCTGCAATTTCCTAGTTCAACATGATTTGTTGGTTGATGAACACAAAACGGCCCAGCGTTCATCTGGCACTACCACCAGGCACCTCAGGAATGAGAAGCCCAAACACAAGATGTAGTCCTTGCAGGCAGGAAAGTTAATGATGCCGGGCGTTGCTTTTGCATCACACACCACTTTTACCTCTGAGACCTTGTGCATCTCGGAGCAAACTGAGTAGTTCTCAGGTTATCCAAACTGTGTAACCATTCAAGATGGCTACCAACACGCCTAGCGGTGGAAAAAGCACATGCAACTGATGTTGTAGGATAGAGAATATGTCATTGTTCACTTTGCAATGCTTTCAGCTCTGCCAAAGGGGGATTTTCACTGGAAAGCTGAAGATATACACAATCACTAGTTCAAAGTATTGTGCAAAGTACAAGTGCAATTCTATGATAACTGCGCCAACATGGGTGGAACACCCTCCAAGCGGTCCAAATAGACCTTCAGACGTTGGTGTAAAAGTGAATTTCAACGTTGAGTTTAATCGGATGGTGTTTAAACCCATAACTGAATGTGTTTGAAGAGATATTGTCCCCGAGCATTGCCACGGTTTAGAGTCCAGCGAGGTCTTCACTGCAACACCCATTTTTGTCGAATCTCTCTCTGGTAGCTCAAAGAAGAATCTCCCTCGCCTGCCGTTGCATATGCTTGCTGAGTAAATCATTCCTACATTCCTAACGTTGAACATCTATATCGAAATATGCCTTCCCAAAGACCTCACTCTGACGCAACTCCAGTTATACGAAATGTTCGATGTCTTTCTAATCAACACAATGAACACAAGGGTGGGCCTTCAAGGAATTCTCAAATTCCCTATGCTAAGAGACGCGTTTCTGTACCGGCTGGCGAGACGGATTACACTCAAGAGAGAGTTCCATAGTCTCTACCATTCAGGATCCGAACTCCACCCCCTCATCTTCACTGAACAATTCTCGCATTGCAGATATCACTCTATGCGTGACCTTCACCCCATCCGCTACACGGTGACAGTCAATCAATACTCCAACAGCCACGCTGGGTACAAGCAGTGGTAGCACACCACCACCTGGAGGAACCTCACAGACAGACTCAATGTGTTGCGTTGTATCCCGCCCTGCATCCGGCATTGCTAGCACTCCCACTCACCTCAGCGGTCTTGAAAACCTTCCTACCCCCATCCCCAATCCATTCGCCCACACAATCATTACAACTCCACTGCAAACGTCTGCTGCTGAAAGGAATCAGAATCAGAGGCAGCATCATTAGCAACTGCAGGCGGTGTCTACACCTCAATCAATGATCTCCCGCAGTGGCAGCATTCATCGATTTGGTCACTCAGACATAATGAGTTATATATTTGCAACAGGATGACTCCTGCAGCTCTTCATGTGTAACAGACGGCTGTTTATCAGTGTATGCAACTTGGTGGTGGTAGGTTACGCAACGTGACGCGTTGCGAAAACACTAGGCGATGCCCAACACTGGCAGATAATTGTGACCTACTGGAACACCACTAGGCAGCAAGACAACAGTGGATCCATAGGATTTGAAGCATGACCGGAGGAGATCTTGTAAGAGGTATACTGAAGCAACGGCCCACGATGGATATTAGACGCTCAATCCTGTACCTGGTTCGAGCTCAAGTCGACAAGGTCAAATCCCAATGAATTTAATCATCCAGGGATAACAAAGCACAGGTTTATGATCTCCGCTGCTTTGAATCGGATGCAGAGCTTTTGCAATTAATTGATTCCCTCCTCGCAGACAATATGTATCTTTTTGTTGTAGCAAAGCGTGTAGGAGGTGGTGTATGCCGCCCTAATGCAATGCAGAGATAGTCGAAAGGTGTTAATGAATGCCCAGGGTCCACTTTACTCCCCGGCAGAAGCAAACCAGTGGTTTATCTTCATCAGATTTCATCCTTGGGCAAATAACCGTGGTAAGTATGCTGTTGGGTTTCATAATTCCATGATTGACGACAAGGACGGTTGTATCCCCTCCCCACTGATCATGTTTACCTGCACCACGTTGCGTTATGCTCTCCTGGAGTGGCAAATGAACAAATGTGTTCATCCGAAAGCTTCCAAGTCAAAGCTTAAAGCTGGCTGACCTGATCGCTAAAATATCTTCAACTACAGACATGACAGTAATAAAAATGCATCCGGGTGTGCTGCAATGGGTCACAAGATGTTAACCTCACCATGCGTTGCAAACACGTATCCATTCTTGATGAATACCTGGAATACACTACCGGGGAGCTACCAACAGAGGGTGTATTAAAGCACTCTTGCTACAGTCAAGTGTCAGATCCAACCGGAGGGAAACCCAATGCCTGCCATGGTCATCAGCATGGATGCAGCGCATGTTGACAATGCAATGCATCTTGATTATTTGACCTCCCAAGTGGTGCTTGAGGAGCCTGAGATCGGAAGCACTGACCCAAACATCCCAGTAGACAACAATTGCACGGATGACAAACTGTATCTCGGGATGGCAGGTGGGAGCAAAGAGTACGAAGATGAACGTGACCAAAGCGACGAGTGCGATGCCATCCTCTCCGCCAGCCTGTGATGATGGGCCTCGACTGAACTCAACAGATTTCACCTGGGAACCCGTGATGTCGATGGATATGAGGCCGAGGATGGCTACGATGTGGATGCGGATTAGCAGCAAGACGCATCGCAAGCTGATGATTTATCAACACAGAATGTGGAGAACTGAGGGCATAGTAGGTTTGAGCTGGGAATGAGTGATGTCAACGGGTATGTGGGCAAGAATGGTGCCGATGCAGATGCAGATGGGGTGGAAGAAGCATCGCAACCCGGTGATGGATCAATGCAGAATGTCGATGTCTGAGGGCATAGGACTAGAGAGGGTGAAGATTTTACAGTATATTTCAGATCTGTGAAATATGATGATGGCGAAGCGAATGCAATGGCAAGCAATGTATCCAAACTGAACACTGTATTGTAATAAGTGACAACATCTCCACAGCTAAATCTATATGGGGAGAGTGTGGCATTCGATATATAGCAATAGTGGAGAGGTAAAATGTGGCGCTTGGCCTTAGAAAGGCATAAACATCGCCAGTCGTTGTGCAAACTGCTACAGCATAACTGCAGCCACTGCAAAGAGTGTAACACACATGTCCTTCTGATGGGGTGTATACATCACCACATTCCAGGTGTAAAGTATAGGAGATACGTATGCAATGATACCCGTCACCTGGGCGATGGGAGGCATGTAATTCGCCATCAGAGGGTATGAGGTTCGGTGGGAGCTGTTAGAGCCGTCCGGCACACCCGGGTGTTTCTGATGGAAAGTAGGGTTGTTGCTGATGGACACAGGCCCAATCACTTTCCAGCACTTTGGCCGGCAAATTTCGGCATATAGATCCAAATAACATTGTCTCATATGTATAGCCCGACTTCATCACCTTTTCTAATCAAGCTCTGTCTCCTCGATTTCAATGACCAACAATACACAATTTTCACAATGTCAACCATGTCCCGCAGGTCTCAGTGGAGAGTTATGAAGTAGGATGCATAGATTAATGCAGCATAACAGCTGTCATTCATATGGGTTTGTATTCCGCATTGACCACTCCTTCCATGACTTGTATGACATAACTGACTTAAATTTTGTTTGTAAATATCCTCTCTAATTGAGGTTTTGCTTTCTCACTTAACCATAGTAGGCAGGGTGATAGCATGTGTGATGGTCGTCTAGCTGCTTGATTTGGAGTTCGGAACATTTGCACAGCCTGTACGCCCCTTGCACATGCACTGACCAGTCATCATGTCTCACAATTTGTTAACTGAAATCTAGAAAACAATGACACATTGCCAACTAGGTACATGAATAGCTTTTCAACAAGATTCATTGTCAAATTTTACTCTTTGGCTGTCTGTTCCTCCCATGGCACGGGAGGAGTCACCATTCCCTTGTCTGAATCCAATTTCTGTGACATAATGAGCTAGGGACGCTATATGCAGTGGTACAAGCTGATGGGTTCACCAGGGTTCAATTTCGTGTTTGGTGGCAAATTGAGTACCGCCTCGGCTCGGCGTGATTCCATTCATTGGTATAACTGTAAGTCCTCCAAATAGTGCCTCATTTGACCACTGCCTGCGCAAGCAGTGCCTTGCAGCATATGTGATTGTCTGAGGATGATACCAAGAATCTACATAAACTCTCCCAATGTTGTTGGTGATGGTGTGGCATAAGTCGTGTCTGTTTTGGGTTTGACAACTACCGGAACCATCAAATCAGCCGCCCCGTGCTTCATATCTCTCTCACGGAATCATTCCGCCGCGTCCCAGTATCTTGGTTCCGTCAATCCGTCAATCCTCATCCGCTTCTGCAGTACACTCTCCATGCCTTGCTGGACCATTTTGGAGATTGTACCCATCACCCAGCCGGATTCAACATCTTCACTCTGCAAGACCAACCCTGTACCTTCTTCATCATCTGCCTCATGTTCCCCATCCTCCTAATCATCAGGACTTGGAAAATCGCTCAGACTGTCTCCAGTAGCATTCAATGTCTCTGCAAATGTTTCTTTGGTCATTTTAGTTGTCGATCCAACCCTTTCAGCATTGCTCATATCTTCTTGCCCTTTCATAACCGCAATCCCTCTGTCTTTAACTCGCTTTCTTGCGACAGCAGTCTCTGTATGCACATGATCCTCGGTCCATTTCTGGGTCTCTTCGTTGTTGAAATAGTGCGTTTCTCAGCTTGTCTCCGCTGACAGCTTCGTTTTGCATTGTCAGCAGTTTAATGCGCCCATTGCTCGGATCTTTTCCGCCTCCGATCCGGTGTTGCATTCATTCGCTCCATGGGTCATCATGGGCATTGCTTTGTAGATTTGCCGTACTTGCCAGCCGGAAGTGGGTAAAGATTGTTTTTTGGAGCATCAATCATTGTATCTTGAGTTGACTTTGATGTTGGGCGAGATGTTGGATGTTGGAAGATCTGGACCACATCGAGTCAAGCTGTATGTTTTACGTCAAGGTCGGCAAGTTTGGTCAACTTTAACAAAGCAAAATCTGCGTTTGGACTGTCACTTTATTGGGAATTGTAATGGTAACCTTATAACATCACTGGATAGCTAGTGGCTGTGTCACGTATAATCCCAGGGATGTCTTGAGACAAACATCACTCCACGTCCTGTCCATCGAACAATTGCCTCGTCATATCTATCAAACATGAGATTTTAACTGTTGTTCATCAGAATGTATCCCGGCAAACAAACAAACCACATTGGACAGACTTTCTGGGAACTGCGGCACCGTTGGAACCCCCTGCAACCTGCAACTATATGCAACAGGATTCGTCTTGAGTAGACCGAGCAAGTTGGCTGTCAGTCATTCCATTTTGACTTGAAGCTTACTATATATTCTTCAATAGTATTAACTTCTTTTGGTTATCATCTTCATCACATTTTCCACAACAGCAAGTCATTGCTCCACAAAAACCTCAGGAAGATGCTAGTGGTTCCGAATTGAGCCGAATGACAGGCGCTTCATCCCATGACCACCCTGCTGAGACACAGCAGCTACACCGACACCAGTTAGTCCACCATGATGCTGCCAATGCAGCCACTGAAAATATGACCCAGGACGCATATACAAAAATCCTCCATAAGGCTGGAAGCCGGAGGAATAAGAAACAGCATTCGATCGGATGTGAGTAAATCCATACCCAGGCAGGTGGTCGTCACCTAACAACATAATGTACAGCTGGTGTATGTAGAGAGCAACATGACGAATGGATCGCTTCCCGTAATGGGAATCCACCATGGACACCAAATGCATTTGTCAGCACAGTCTGCAAAATTGAACATCGTGATGTTGTCAGTTCAGAGATTTTGGTGTAGGTATTTGGTGATCAACATCCTCGAGAGTGGAGAAAACCGGTGATGAAGACGTTTGAGGAGGCTACGGAGTCATATATGGTAGAGGTAAGAGCTCAATCCCATGTTTAGCCGCAGCAACTAATTTCTTGCAGGTTTTCAATGTGTCAGCTACTGTGGCAAGGCAACGAAGTTGGGTACAGCTAGAATTGTCCGACATGCGCCTTGCTGTGAACATGACCAACATGGCCAATCACGGTTTGTGTGCGCCGCAATATGGGAAATGCAACTCCTGATCAAGAAACCTCATGCCCAAGTCTGGGAAGAGAAGCAGCTGGGAGTTGAGCTTCCTGAGCATAGAAATGTGAAGGCTGCGATACAAAGACACCTGGCAATGGTTTGTGAAAATCATACTCACGGCTGCCTGCCGTGCCAAAAAAGCACAGCACAGAATCAGCAGACACGCGGGATGTGCAAATGAATGGGTGCACCTCAACCAGAACCGGCATGACCTCCGTCCGGAACCCCACCTGTTCCAGCTGGTGACAATCGTGGAGCTCAAAGTTTCGAAATGGAAGGTGTGCCACCCAGATATGTGTATATACATACTCCTCTTCCCAATGCTCAATCTTTCAGTCTTGATGCATATGCCAAGGATTGCAAGTGTGATAAAGATTTCATTCCAGAGTTGCTGACTGATGAAGGAACATCCACTGGTTAGTACACAATCTGCTGTGTGGTAATGCAGGTAATGTCCATTTTGCAGACGAGAGCAGCCAATTGTGCAAACCTGACAGTGAAGATGAGCAGTGATCGAAAGGTCTGGGATTTTGGAGTATTATTATTATCTACAATCAGTGGAAAATTTAAAGTATGTGTCAAAGGATATATTTATATGCATAACTAAAGAACAATGTAGTGATAAAGGAGAGAGTACATGAAGACGATAGAACGGCTGCCAAAACTCTATTACTGATATTTTATGACAAAGTAAACAGTTGAATATTGTGGATATGCCCTTGGCGAAATGAGCGTCAACCAAGCATCAACAATTTTTGGTCCTGTAAGTCAGGTAATTACCAAGTGACTTAGTGATTGTTATACATACTCAAAGCATTGGCTGCCTTTCTACGCAAAAGCCAAAGCTAAGTGCTGCATGTCACATCTTGACAATGAGTGTCAATGGAGTGTCAATGATTGTTGATCTGGCATCATGGGTAATCTAAGTGGCGCTTGATCGCAGACATCTATAAACAAGGAGTTGCCAGCCTTTATAGGCAGATGAGCAAGAGATGTTGCCATGACAGCCTTCCGGACAATGACAACTTATTCCAGATTCACTGCTGAAACTCAGTACTCATGAGCCTTTTAGTGTATAAAACCAGTCAAAGCTTTGAATATAGATGGCAATGGCCACATTGAGCATTGAGTAACCATGATGCAAGGCGAAAAATTGGTCACTTTCCATGGATGCTTATTTTCAAGATCCGGCAGGGAGCGTGTGGCTTACCCTGTGGCCACTATAGGCAACCAATACTGTGATTATGGCTAACAATGACCACATCACTCTTTAATTACCTGACTTACAAGACATACAATGGTTGACGTTCCATTGACACTGATTTTTAGGAGATAGTAGTGATGTTGGAGCTAGAGTTTTTGGTCCTTAGCGCTGCCAATATGTTGATTACACCTTCCATGACAAAGTCTCTAATTATTTACCTGACCTACGAGACCACAAATTGTGGACTTGCTGTTCACGCTCAGTTCCAGAATCAGGCAGGTAGTGTTTCGATTCCTCTTTTGCCAATAAATGTGGCCTATACCTCATTAATGAATGTCTGCAACTAATCGCCATCAAGATTAAGCATGATGCAAGGCCAGAAATCGTTGATGCTCCGTCAATGCTTATCTTCAGAATGGGGCAGCGAGCCTGTCTCTCTCTCTTTTGCATATAAATGAGGCCTATACCTCATTTATGAGTGCCTCCATCCAATCACCATTCAGATTACCCAAGATGCAAGAAGAACAATCGTTGACACTCCATTGACTCTCATTTTCAGGATGAGGCAGGCGGCATATCTCTCTTGTTTTGATTAGATAGGTGTCCAATACATCCAAAAAGGACAATGACATACCAAAGTCAATATTCTGTCATCAGTAGTAGGATATCTGAACACGGCCATTAATAGAAGAACCCAAAAACCAGAACCGGAGATTGGAACCGACAAGTTGAACCAAACCCGCCAAAACCCGCGGGTTGACATGTACGGGTCCGGATTTGGCCCACCAAACATAAGGACTGGGGTTTTCAGATGGGTCAGGATCCAAGACAAACCATTGTTGGGGTCCAAACCCAGACCGCTGGCAGACTACCCGGACCTGTTGCTAACACCACTCATAGACATGTTGCTGGAGTGGACAACGCAGTGGGGAGAGCATATGTCAAAGCAACTGGATTGTACAACAAGCATCGCAAGTACTCAGAACAATGGAATCCATGGCATCCATTTCAGTTACCACACAACTTGCAACGGACTGAATCAAATAGCCAGCAAACGAAAACATTGATAGCTCAACATCTCAGGTGTGGATTGCACAACTTCAAATTCGAATCATAACAATCAGCGGATGCCGTGTGAAAGCTCCCCTCTGTAGTCCATTTCAGGTTCAGCGAGGATAGTTGGATTGAAGTTTGTTCACATATCCTCAGAACATTTTACCAAAAGGACAATTTCAAATGTATACAGTTCCATCTTGCACATCTCCCATTTCAGACGCACCTCAAATGGGAACCATTGCGCCTCACAGACTCGGAAAAATGCTGAATATAGAGTGAGATGATCACATGAGATTGGTGGTGGGATAAGCACGATCAGCTTCCTGCTGGAGCAACGGTTGTGCCAGTCATATATGCATTGGACATGACTGAATTGTTCAATTTTTGGGGCGATCAACATGCCTGGCCACTTGATCTCACAATTGGTAATATTTGAAGAGATATCCACTGCACATATAACATGCACGCCTGCATTCTTGTTGGGCTGATCCCATGTCCCCTGAAAGATGCCAAAAATACTGCTGAGACATGGCATTTCCCTGTTGAAACGATGCTGTCCCCACTCTGGCAACTTGACATAAATGTTCCCGGCTCCAAATGTAATTGTGCTGATGGATTCCAGAGACAATGTTATCCTCTTTTGGCTGCCTGGGTCGGGGATTGCCAGGAACAAGTCATGGTTGCTGAAGTCTCATATGGCTTGAGCCTGATTTGTGAAATTCTTAAAGGAGCGCCGATGTGGCATTGAATTTTTCAACCACTGGATAACTCCAGAGGTCAGCATGTTCACTTGGAGCTTAAGAATGAATCCAATATTGATGTTCTTCACACTCTTGGTGTTTGTCTAATCCAAAACCAGTTCTGGCTATACCCTCTCTGCAATGTTTATCAGCTTTGGCAGCCTGATGCATTGCATCAGCTCCTCCTAGGTTTATTTAAAGACTTAATGTACTGGGTACTTAAATAGAAGAAAGCTACAGATGTTGAGGATCAATTTGACGATCAATTAACATTGGTACCATGATGTTCAGGCCATCTGCACTTCTCTAAACCATTGCATTCATTGAGATGCAGCTCATAGCTGGGAAATGAGATCTTTGGCAGGTTCAGGACACTGGCACTGTATTGCTCACCAATACTTGACGGCTCCAAGGATGACAGGAAAACTGCAGTGGAAACAGCTTCTGATGAAATGGTAAAGTGAGCAGTGCGGGCATTCTGTTAATTGTCTCTACTTGTTAGCCAACAAAATCACCCTGATCTATTACTCACAGCATTGGACAATGCACTGAAGCGAAGATTCCAGAAGAAGGGTGCTTTTTGAGAACACAAATTGATGAAGTCAGGGAAGGCCAGAGTGGATGAACATATGGCAGCAGAATCCCATCAGTTACGAGAACAGAAGATTCATAAAATCTATGCTGCAATGGAGGTTAATGTGTATGGTGATGGAAAGGTTACTACAACTAGTGTTAGCAACGGTTCCGGACCGTCACTTCGGGTCCGGGTCCGGGTCCAAACCGAACCGTTGCCAAATTGGCGGTCCAGGTCGTCAATAAACCTGAACTGCCCACTCGGGTACGGTTCCATGGTAAACTCCCAACCCGTCTGAATTGGGCGGGTTGTCAGCGGGTCGCACAGCGGGTCCATCTGTAGATTCATATAAGGCTCTTGTATTTGCAGTGTGTTAATAGTATCTTATCAAAATAAAGTTTTCAGCAACCATTAATGAGCTTTTGCTTGTTGAGCAGTTTGCAATATCGATTAATTTGGTATCTG
>Ga0307515_10000529_pt1 | contig 90388 bp, 88 predicted proteins | sample 17_EM_MG_FD_194513 | JGI IMG/M metagenome (GOLD analysis project Ga0307515, IMG submission 194513) | Populus trichocarpa ectomycorrhiza microbial communities from riparian zone in the Pacific Northwest, United States - 17_EM | ecosystem: Host-associated > Plants > Roots > Unclassified | place... | reverse complement strand
GGATCACGAGCATCAAGGTCGATGGCGAAACCATGCAATTGGACCAAGACCAAGCTGTGGCGCTGTATGTCACCGGCAGCAGCCTGAGCGGGTACGCCTTCGATGTGTCCGTGCATCTCTGGCGCCGTCGTGCGGGGAAAACGAGCCTGCCGAGCGAGGGGAGCGGGCAGTTTCCGAAGATGAACAAGACCGACTGGTTCGACACGCGGGTGCCTTGCTGTGTGCTGCATGTGCTGTTTGCCAAGAAGTGATCGGGGGGGGCCGTGCCGTGTTCATGGCCGGCACTGGACCACAGCCGTGAGGTTCATTCCCGATGAACGAGACCGACGGACTCGACACCGTCATGCCCAATTGCGTGCCGTACGCCAAAGGAAAACACAATGTATGGATGGCTGACCTACGAAGGCAAAGCATTGATGTGGTTGACTATTCCAGGCTGGGTGTTGCAAGACCTACCCTGCAGCAAGGAGGAAGTCGCCTTGCGCCAACGTGCGGCCGGCGAATTCGTCAAACACGAATGCTCGAAGGACGCACAAGAGCAGCGGGATCGAATAAAAGAGGACCTGGACTGCATCGTCCCGCATGTCAGAGCGGACGTCCTGGACTTCGCCCTGTACATGTGCAGGGCCCATCACATGCTGCTTGACGCGCAACGACAAAAGCGCGAAGAAGTCATTGAGGGCATCATCGAGGGCATCTTCGGCGACGATCTCAAGTCGCTCTCCGCCGATCAGGTGTCTATGCTGAACGTTCTGCGACGGGTGGGCATCCTCATGTCCGATGCGTTTCAGAAGACTCAACTCGGAGCGCTCACCGCCAAGTTTCGAATGCGCATGCTGAGCGACAAATTTACAGCCAATCTCCCTGAAAACGTTGGCTTTCTGAGGTTCGGTGCAAAGCTTGGTTTAACGGTGAAAGATCAGAAGGAAACCGACGAAACCATCCGGAACAGCCAGGAGGAATTCTATTGCTGGCTTATGCACGCTTTGCTGTCCCGCCCAGCCAGCAAGTGCGAATCCCTCAAGATGCAGATGATGGAAGTCTTGAACGACAAGAACATGGCCTATGTCCATCGTGCGTATAAACAAATGATTGACTTGCATCGCCTGCTCTCCGGCGAAATTTCGGACGCTCTTGCAAGCATCATCGAGGAACTGTACACCAGCCAGGACAATCCGCAAGACGTCATCGACCGGCGAGTGGCGAGCGCCGTGGCCGAGCACGAGTCACGAGTCGACCATACTTTGTGGGCCACCGTCGCGGCGCTTGAAGGTGGCGTGGTGAAGATGGGAAAGACCGAGCCGGAAAGCCGCAAGACCTTGGCGAGTTTCCAGGAAGCCGTGTTCAGCTTCCGCGAGAAAATGACCCTCGCAGCGCGCGCCACGAAGGAGCTCCCCAAGCAAAAGCGGAAGGCTCCGAAAGGGGCTCCGCAAAAGTCGGAGATTCCCGGAGAAAAAGAAGACATTGACCCGGTCTGGTCATGGTCCGTCGAACGGCTGGCGCGCTGGATCGAAGGCCCCGTCATCGAGACAGTGCCGAAGAGGGCCGTCGTCTGCGAGAAGATCCTGCGTAAGGAAAAGGTCGAGCGCGAGCAGGCGCTGAAGACTTATAAAAAGAAAATTGTCGTAGTGAACGAGGGCGAGATTGGCGACGTGATCGAGAACGCGCTGTCGGCGACCGCCCGCTTCTTCCTCGACGAGATCGGCGACATGCTGCAACTGGCCCGGGCGCTCAAAGCCGACGAGGAGCTGACGCGCGCCTGCGAAAAGAGGACGCGTGTGCTCGCACAGCTGGCCGCCCGGTCAGTCGGCTTCAACGAAGAGAAGGTCCGTGTCGAACTCATGGCAGCGGAAGCCGACATTCAAGCGTTGCGCCAGGGCTTGAAGACGGCGAAGTTCACGGCGTTGGTGGAGAAGAGCTTCCCTGGCCAACTGAGCATGGCGCTGAGCAAAGAGAAGATGGTTCTGGGCAAGCGCCACGGTGGCCAGATCTCGTGCCCCGTCACGTTCGACGACTGGTCTTATGTCGCCGACAACTTCCACCATCGTTGGGTGCCCGGGATCACGAGCATCGAGGTCGATGGCGAAACCATGCATCTGGAAAAAGACCAAGCTGTGGCGCTGTATGTCACCGGCAGCAGCCTGAGCGGGTACGCCTTCGATGTGTCCGTGCATCTCTGGCGCCGCCGCGCAGGAAAAACGAGCCGGCCGAGCGACGGGAGCGGGCAGTTCCCGCCGATGAACATGACCGACTGGTTCGACACGTGGGCGCCTTGCTGCGTGCTGCATGTGCCGCATTTCCAAAAGTGATCGGGGAGTCCGTGCCGTGTTCATGGCCGGCACTGGATCACAGCCATTTTGCAGACACCACAAACGCGGCGCGCAGGTCATTTTTTGGTCGCCGATTGGTCAACGTCCCGGCGGCGCCCACTATTTAGAGTAGTCCGTCGACGTGAGGTTCATCCGCGATGAACGAGACTGACGGACTCGACACCGTCATGCCCGACTGCGTGCCGCACGCCAAAGGAAGACACAATGTATGGATGGTTGACCTTCACGAAAGACAATGAACTCGTGTTGAGTATTCCAGGCTGGGGCTTGCAATACCCACCCTGCAGCAATGACGAAGTCGCCTTGCGCCAACGTGAAGCCGCTAAATTCGTCGAACAGCAATGCGCGAATGAAAAGCACCGGGAGCAAATAGCTGCTCACTTGAAGTACATCGTTCCGCATGTCCATAAAAACGATCTGGAGTTCGCCCTGTACATGTGCAGGGCCCATTACATCCTGCCTGAAGCGCTGCAGCAGGAGCGCCTCGCTTTCATCGATACCATCATCAAGGACCTCTTCGACGATCTCAAGTCGCCCTCCGCCGATCAGGTGCGGAGGGTTCTGAGTGGGATGGGCATCCTCATGCCCGACGCGTTTCAGGAGACTATTCTCAAAGAGCTCGCCGCTGAATCTCGAACGCAGATGCTGGACGAAGAAGAGGTAGTTCTCCCTGAAAACTGTGGTCATCTGCATTTCATTGGAACGCTTGGTTCGATGATGGTTGATTCAACGGCCAACGAGGCCACCCAGAACAGCCAGCTGGTTTTCCTTCGCCAGCTTGTACGCGTTCTGCTGTCCCGCCCGGTCAGCGAGCGTGAGTCCCTCAAGAAGCAGATGACTGAAGCCTTGAACGACAAGAACAAGGCCAACGTCCTTCTTGCGTATAAGCAATTGATGGCCCCGCCCAACGACCTGCTCCCCGGCACAGTCTCGGACGCTCTTGCAAGAATTATCAAGGAACTGCCCACCAGCAAGGACAAACCGCAAGAAGTCATCGACAGGCAAGTGAAGTATGCCGTGGCCGAGCAAGTGTCACAGTTCAGCCAAACGTGCCGGGTCACCATCGCGGCCCTTACGGGTAAGAATAAGGTGAAGATGGGCAAGACGGGGACGGGCAGTCTCGCGGCCCTGGCGAGTTTCGATGCGGACGAGGCCAGCATGCGCGAGATAATGGCCAGAGCAGCGCGCGAGAAGGCGCTCGCCGAGCAAAAGAAGACTCAGCAACAGACTCCGCACAACCCGACTCCGCAGAAGCCGACTCCGCAGAAGCCGACTCCGCAAATACCGACTCCTCACAAGCCGACTCCCCAAAAGCCGGAGATTCCCGAAGAGGAATCTCTAGGCAAAGAAGACATTGACCCGGTCTGGTTGTGGTCCGTCGAACGGCTGGCGCGCTGGATCGAAGGCCCTGTCATCGAGCAAGGGCAGAAGAAGTCCATCGACCGTAAGAAGATCCTGGAGAAGGAAAAGGTCGCGCGCGAGCGGGCGCCGAAGATCGAGGGCAAGAAACTATCAATTGCCGTGGTGGGAGAAGGGGAGATTTCCGGCGTGATCCGGAATTCGCTGTCGGCGGCCACGCGCTTCTTCCTCGGCGAGATCGACGACATGCTGCAACTGGTCCAGGAGCTCAAAGCCGAGAAGCTAGAGATCGCCTTCAAAGATGTGAGGCATGAACTCGAAGCGCTAGCGCTCAAGTCGGGCGTCGACGAAGAGGAGGTCCGTGCCAAACTCAATGCAGCGGATGCCGCCATTCAAGCGCTGCGCCGGGAGTTGACGACGGTGCAGACCGCGTCGTTGGTGGAGACGAACTTCCCCATGCAACTGAGCATTGCGCTGAGCCAAGAGGAGATGGTCCTGGGCAAGCGTCACGGTCGCAAGATCGCGTGCCCCGTCACGTTCGACCACTGGTCTTATGTTGTCGACAACTTCCACCATCGTTGGGTGCGCGGGGTCAAACGCATCAAGCTCGCTAACCAGCAATTCATGTGCTTGGACCAAGACCAAGCTGTGGCCCTGTATGTCACTGGCACCAGCCTGAGCGGGTATGCCTTCGATGTGTCCGTGCATCTCTGGCGCCGCCGCGCGGAGACGCAAAGCCTGCCGAGCGACGAGAGGGGGCCGTTCCCGCGGATGAACGAGAACGACTGGTACGACACCTGGGCGCCTTGCTGCGTGCTGCATGTGCCGCATCTCCAAAAGTGATCGGAGGGTCCGTGCCGTGTTCATGGCCGGCACGGCAGACCGGGTGATCCAGGTGAACGATTTCGGCGTCAGGCGCTCGCCTGCGCCGCCAGCGCCGACAGTGCGGCAGCCGTCTGCGAGTCCGCCGGAAAGAACGATTCCACAGCCAGTTCCTGCAGCGTGACGTCCACGGGCGTGCCGAAGATGGTCGTGGTGCTGATGAAGCTCAGCACGCCCTGCGGCGTCACGAACTGGAAGGGCACCACCACGCCGTTGAGTTCGCCGCCTGCCGCCGGCGTGTCGTGGCCGACGTTCGGCGCCGGGTAGGCGGCCAGTTCCTCGTGCAGCGCCTGGAGCGCCGCGTCGCCCGTGGCCGCGATCTGCTGCTGCAGCCGCGCGAGCAGGTGCGCGCGCCACTGGGCCAGGTTCGCGATGCGCGAGGCGACGCCCTCGGGATGCAGGCTGAGCCGGAGCACATTGACCGGGGGCTTCAGCAGCTCCGGCGCCGCGCCCGCCATCAGGAGCGGCACCAGGGCATTGTGCGCCACCAGGTTCCAGTGGCGATCGACCGCCAGCGCCGGAAAGGGCTCGTGCCCCTTGAGAACCAGGTCGACCGCCCGGCGCGCCGAGGCGAGGGCCGGATCGTCCAGCGAGCGCTGCCGGTACATCGGCGCATAGCCGGCCGCGACCAGCAGCGCGTTGCGCTCGCGCAGCGGCACTTCGAGCCGCTCGGCGAGCCGCAGCACCATCTCGCGGCTGGGTTCGGCGCGGCCTGTTTCGACGTAGCTCAGGTGCCGCGTCGAGACCTGGGCCTCGTGCGCCAGGTCGAGCTGGCTCAGCCGGCGGTGCTGGCGCCAGTGGCGCAGATGGGTGCCGAAGGGATCGGCGGCAGTGGGAGGCGTGCTGTGGGAGGAGGTCATGGCCGCCATCCTAGTGAAGCCGGGCGCCGCGGCCATGACCTCTCACGTCATCGAGCGTCGGCCTCGCGCACGTCGCAGCGTGCTCGCGACTTGAGCCTTCCGGGCGTGAGGGCGCGCTCGCCGACTACAACCGTTGTGATCGATCCCTGCTATCTTTGAGGCGCTTCCACGAATCACAGGAGTTCCTCATGGCCAGAGAACCGGCGCACGCCTTTGCCTCCACGCTCAAGACCTTCAAGACTGCATCGGGCAAAGCCGGCAAATACTGGTCACTCAAGGAACTCGCAAAGCAATACCCCAACGTCGACAAACTGCCGGTATCGATCCGCATCGTGCTCGAATCGGTGCTGCGCAACTGCGACGGCCAGAAAGTCACGGCCGAGCACGTCGAGCAGCTCGCCAACTGGGCGCCCAACGCGGAACGCACCGACGAGATCCCCTTCGTCGTGACCCGCGTGGTGTTGCAGGATTTCACCGGCGTGCCGCTGCTTGCCGACCTTGCCGCCATGCGCAGCGTGGCGCAATCGCTGGGCAAGTCGCCCAAGACCATCGAGCCGCTGGTGCCGGTGGACCTGGTGGTCGACCACTCCGTGATGGTCGACCACTACGGCACGCCCAAGGCGCTCGACCTCAACATGAAGCTCGAGTTCCAGCGCAACAACGAGCGCTACCAGTTCATGAAATGGGGCATGCAGGCCTTCGACACCTTCGGCGTGGTGCCGCCCGGCTTCGGCATCGTGCACCAGGTCAACCTCGAATACTTCGCGCGCGGCGTCTACAAGAGCCCGCACGACCAGGGCGACCCTCCTGTCTACTACCCCGACTCGCTGGTCGGCACCGACAGCCATACGACCATGATCAACGGCATCGGCGTGGTGGGCTGGGGGGTGGGCGGCATCGAGGCCGAGGCCGCGATGCTGGGCCAGCCGGTCTACATGCTCACGCCCGACGTGGTGGGCTTCGAGCTCAGCGGCAAGCTGCGCGAGGGCGTCACGGCCACCGACCTGGTGCTCTATGTCACGGCCATCCTGCGGGGCGAAAAGGTGGTGGGCAAGTTCGTCGAATTCTTCGGCCCCGGCGCCGCCTCGATCGCGGTGCCCGACCGCGCGACCATCGGCAACATGGCGCCCGAGTACGGCGCGACGATGGGCTTCTTCCCGGTCGACGAGATGACGCTCGCCTACTTCAAGGGCACCGGCCGCACCGACAAGGAAATCGAGCGCTTCGAGGCCTATTACAGGGCGCAGGGGCTGTTCGGCATGCCCGGCGCCGAAGGCGCCTCCCAGTCCTCGGGGGAGCTCCAGTACACGAAGGTCGTGAAGCTCGACCTCGGCACCGTGACGCCGAGCCTGGCAGGCCCCAAGCGTCCGCAGGACCGCATCGACCTCGGCCATCTGGCGACCAAGTTCTCCGAGCTCTATAGCAAGCCCAACGAGGCGAACGGATTCAACCAGCCGGCCGACAAGCTGAAGCTTCGCTATGCGCTGCCGCACAGCGGTGAGACGGCGGAGCAGGAGCCACCCGAACCGAAACCGGGCGCGCCGCGCCCCGAGGTCGAAATGGCCCACAACAAGCCGACGTCGGAATCGGCGCACGTCGGGGACACGGCAGCCCATGTGCAGGCTAGCGGCGTAACCATCGGTAACGGCGACGTGCTGATCGCTGCCATCACCTCGTGCACCAACACATCCAACCCGAGTGTGATGCTGGCCGCCGGCCTGCTGGCCAAGAAAGCGGTGGAGGCGGGGCTCACGGTCCAGCCGCACATCAAGACCTCGCTCGCACCGGGCTCGCGCATCGTGACGGAGTACCTCGAGAAGGCGGGCCTCCTGCCCTACCTCGAAAAGCTCGGCTTCTTCCTGGCAGGCTATGGCTGCACCACCTGCATCGGCAACGCCGGCGACCTGGCGCCCGAGATCAACGAGGCGATCACGAAGAACAACCTAGTGGGCGCGGCCGTGCTCTCGGGCAACCGCAACTTCGAAGCGCGCATCCATCCGAACCTCAAGGCCAACTTCCTGGCCTCGCCGCCGCTGGTGGTGGCCTATGCGATCGCCGGCAACGTGATGGTCGACCTCATGACCCAGCCCGTGGGCAAGGGCAAGAAGGGCAAGGATGTCTACCTCGGCGACATCTGGCCCAGCATGAAGGAGATCGACGAGAACCTGCGCTTTGCCATGAACGCCAAGGCCTTCCGCAAGAACTACGAGCAGATCAAGGACAACCCCGGCAAGCTGTGGAGCAGCATCAAGGGCACGAGCGGGCAGGTGTACGACTGGCCCAAGTCGACCTACATCGCCGAGCCGCCGTTCTTCCAGGGCTTCAAGATGAAGCCGCATGCGTCGGACGCGGGCTTCACGGGCGCGCGCATCATGGCGCTGTTCGGCGATTCGATCACCACCGACCACATCTCGCCGGCCGGTTCGATCAAGGAGAGTTCGCCGGCCGGCATCTGGCTCAAGGCGCACGGCGTGCAAAAGGCCGACTTCAACAGCTACGGCTCGCGCCGCGGCAACCATGACGTGATGATGCGCGGCACCTTCGCCAACGTGCGCATCAAGAACCTCATGGTCCCGGCCGGACCCGACGGCTCGCGCGAGGAGGGCGGCGTGACGCTGTTCCAGCCCGGCAACGAAAAGATGTTCATCTACGACGCGGCGATGAAATACATCGAGCAGGGCGTGCCCACCGTCGTCTTCGGCGGCGAGGAGTACGGCACCGGCTCATCGCGCGACTGGGCGGCCAAGGGCACGCAGCTCTTGGGCATCAAGGCGGTGGTGGCGCGCAGCTTCGAGCGCATCCACCGCGCCAACCTGGTCGGCATGGGCGTGCTGCCGCTGCAGTTCCGCGGCGCCGATTCGTGGGAAGGCCTGGGGCTCACGGGCGACGAGAAGATCGACGTCGTGATCGGCGGCGAACTCAAGCCGCAGATGGACGTCAAGATCGTCGTGCACCGTCCCGACGGCACGCACCAGGAAGTGACGGTGCGCCTGCGCATCGACACGCCGATCGAGGTCGACTACTACAAGCACGGCGGGATCCTGCCCTTTGTGCTGCGGCAGCTGCTCGCGGCCTGACCCTCGACCCTCAGTTGCTGTCGAGCCGCCGCGCCAGGCGGTCGAGCACCGGGCGGATGCCTTCGCCCACGCGGATCTGCGGGTTCGAGAAGCCGTCTTCCTTGCCGGCTTCGATTTCGCGCTGGCGGATGACCGGCACCGCCGCTGAGAAGGCCGTCTCGAACGAGTGGCTCTTGCGCAATTCTTCATCGAACACCGCGCGGCCGAAGAAGGTGAGTTCGGACAGCCTGCCGCAGCCGTAGGAGGTGTGCTCGGCGTCGGCGGCGGTCATGACGAGGCTGTCTTCGGTGGCGAGGGGCTCGATCCAGCCGCCGGAGAAGCAGGCCGAGATCGCAATCACGCGGTGCCGGATTCCCGCCGCGTCGAGCGCTTCGCGCACTTCCGGCGGCGTCAGCCAGGGCACCGTCAGCGGCCAGTGCGCGGCGGCGAGCTTGAAGTCGCGCGCGCCGTGCGAGGTCATGTAGAGCACCAGCACATCGCGCTCGCGGTCCATGTGCGATGCCAGCGCCTCGACGGCGCGCCGCAGGTTGAGCGGCGTGGCCCAGGGGAGCTGGTCCGCGGTGGTCGCGTGGTTGACCAGGCGCAGCACGCGCCCCTTGGCGTCGAAGCGCTCTTCGAGCAGGCTGGTCACCATGGCGCTTTCGCGCAGGAACACGTCTTCCGCGGCATAGGGCGCGAACACCAGGCCGTAGACATGGCTCTCGCCGGCCGGCCGTGGCGCCAGGCCGGCCACGGCGCGCTGCCATGCGGCCTGCTGCGCCTCGAAGGTCTCCTGCGTCAGCGCCAGTTGGGGCCGTTCCGGCTGCGTCGATGCGCTGTAGTCCTGCTGCCAGACGCGTTCCCGGTCTTGCGTGCCCTGCCAGATGCCGATGGCGGTGACGGCCAGCATGCCGGGGACGAAGAGGGCGAGGCGCATCGTCGAAGGCACGCAGCGCGCGGTCAAGCGCACCGTGCTCAGGAACCAGCAGGCGATGAGGCTGCCGTAGACAGCCCAGAAGCCGGAGGTCGTGGTGAGCGGCTGCGGCAGCCAGCCCCGGAAATAGGCGAGGGCGAAGGCCGCCATGAGCAGGTTCCAGGGTACGGCGGCCCAAGTGCTCAACGCGAACCAGCGGCTCACGCTGGCCGTGGGCGACAGCGCCAGCCAGCCAACCCACAGCGAGAGTGCGAGGGCCCAGAAGGTGTTGAGCTCCGCGACCGGATTGAACGTGGCCGGGCCGTCGATCTGGAGCCGTTCGACGCCCAGCACCAGCAGCATCGGGATCAGCACGATGAACAGCAGCTGCCAGGGCGTGGGCGACGCCGTGATGCGAGGGGTAAGGAGCACCGAGGCGCGCAGGCCTTCGACGATCCAGTGCCCCAGCCTGGGGGCGTTTTGCGTCTGCGCGGGCAGGTCGGAATGCTCGTCTGTCATGCCCTCGATGATGCCCGGCGCGAAGGGATTCTTCGGTCTTGGTCAGCCAAACGCCGGTGTTTTCGAGAATAATTCTCATTTTGACGTTTGGATTGCGCGGGTGACCACAATGAACGGCGCGGCCTTGGCCGCCATCAGCCTCGATCAGCTTCCCAGCAACCAGTGGGCGACCGTGCTCGACGTGGCGAGGCCCGACGAGCCCGAAGGCCGCGAACTCGTGTTGCGCCTGACCGAGATCGGCTTCGTGCCCGGCGAAGCGGTGCGCATCGTCGCCACCGGCGTGCCGGGCCGGGAGCCGCTGGCGGTGCGCCTGGGCCACACCACCTTCGCGCTGCGCCGCCACGAGGCTTCGCTGATCCGCGTCATGCCGGGAGCCGCGCAGCATGGTTGAGGCGACCCTGAACTTCCAGCCCGCTGCGGCCGTCTCGTCGGCGCCGCCGGGCCGCATCGCGCTCCTGGGCAACCCCAATTGCGGCAAGACCGCGCTGTTCAACCTGCTCACGGGCAGCCGCCAGAAAGTGGCCAACTATGCGGGCGTGACCGTCGAGCGCAAGGAAGGCACGCTGCGCACCGCCGGTGGCCGGCGCGTCTTCGTGCTCGACCTGCCGGGCGCCTACAGCCTGAATGCGCTGTCGGCCGACGAAGCCGTGACGCGCGACGTCGTCACCGGCAAGAGCCAGGAGGCGCTGCCCGACCTGCTGGTGTGCGTGACCGACGCCACCAACCTGCGCCTGAACCTGCGGCTGGTGCTCGAGGCCAAGCGCCTGGGCCTGCCGATGGTGGTGGCGCTCAACATGGCCGACATGGCGAAGAAGCAGGGCATCGTGGTCGACACCGCGCTGCTTGCGCGCGAACTCGGCGTGCCGGTGATCGAGACCGTCGGCGTTCACTCCGGGGGCGCTCAGGGTTTGCTCGATGCGCTCGATGCGCCGGTGGCCGTCGCCGCGCCTGTGCCCTGGGAGGCGCCCGGCCTCGACGACGTGCTCGCCACACAGCGCGAGGTGCGGCGCATCCTCGGCGTGGCGGTGCGCGAGCCGGTCGGCAGCCTGGCCACCAGCGACCGCATCGACCGCGTCGTGATGCACCCGGTATGGGGCATGCTGGTGCTGGCCGTCACGATGTTCCTGATGTTCCAGGCCGTCTTCAGCTGGGCCAATGTGCCGATGGACGCCATCAAGGACGGCACCGCCGCCCTCGGCGAACTGATCAAGCGCTTCGTGCCGGAGGGCATGCTGCAGAGCCTGCTGGTCGACGGCATCATTGCCGGCGTCGGCGGCGTGATCGTGTTCCTGCCGCAGATCCTGATCCTGTTCCTGTTCATCCTCGCGCTGGAAGACTCCGGCTACCTGCCGCGGGCAGCCTTCCTGCTCGACCGCGTGATGGGCACCGTGGGGCTGTCGGGCCGCTCCTTCATTCCGCTGCTCTCGAGCTTCGCCTGCGCCATTCCGGGCGTGATGGCGACACGCACGATCAGCAACTGGCGCGACCGGATCACCACGATCATGATCGCGCCGCTCATGACCTGCTCGGCGCGCCTGCCGGTCTATGCGCTGCTGATCGCGGCCTTCATTCCGGCGCGCACCGTGGGTGGCGTGTTCAACCTGCAGGGCGTGGTGCTGTTCGCGCTCTACGTGTTCGGCATCGTCTCGGCGATGGCCGTGGCCTGGGTCATGAAGCGCTTCCGCGACAACAAGCAGCAGTCGGCGCTGATGATGGAACTGCCGGCCTACCGCTGGCCCAACCTGCGCAACCTGGCGCTGGGCCTCTACGAGCGGGCCTGGATCTTCATCCAGCGCGTGGGCACGATCATCCTCACGCTCACGATCCTGCTGTGGTTCCTGTCGACCTTCCCGTCGCCGCCCGATGGCGCGACCGGGCCGGCCATCCAGTACAGCCTGGCCGGGATGATCGGCCGCGGGCTGGAGCACATCTTCGCGCCCATCGGCTTCAACTGGCAGATCTCGATCGCGCTGGTGCCCGGCATGGCGGCGCGCGAGGTGGCGGTGGGTGCGCTCGGCACGGTGTATGCGCTGTCGGCGACCGGCGACGACGTCGCGGGACAGCTGCAGCCGCTGATCGCCGGCAGCTGGTCGCTGGCGACCGCGTTGTCCTTGCTGGTTTGGTACGTGTTCGCGCCGCAGTGCATTTCGACGCTGGCGGCGGTCAAACGCGAGACCGGATCGTGGCGCTACGTCTGGATCATGGCTGGCTATTTGTTCGCCCTCGCCTACATTGCGTGCTGGATCACCTATCGTGTGGCCCTCGCTCTAGGAGGATGAGATGACGCAAGAAATCATCGTCGGGCTGATCGTCGCGCTTGCCGCCATCTACGCGGTCTGGCGCTGGATGCCGGCCGGCTGGCGGCGCGCGGCGGCGGCTCGGCTTGCTGCGGGCACGCAGCGCGCGGGCCTGGTCGATGCGCAGCGCGCGCAGCAACTGGCCGCCTCGCTGGCCAAGTCCTCAGGTTGCGGCTCTTGCGACAGCTGCGGCGCCTGCGCAACCCCCAAGAGCGATTCCTCCGCGGCAACGCAACCCTCCCCGCCCGTGACGCGCGCGCACTGAGCGGGGCATGCCGGCCGCTCACATCCTGGTCGCAGGCGGGGGCATTGCGGGTCTGGCGAGCGCGCTTGCGCTGGCCCGCTGCCGCCACCGCGTCGACCTGTTCGAACAGGCCGTGGCCTTCGGCGAAGTCGGCGCGGGCATCCAGCTCGGCCCCAACGTCACGCGCCGGCTGCAATCGCTCGGCGTGTGGGAAGGACTGGTATCCATCGCTGCGCGCCCCGACGCGCTGGTGGTGCGCAGCGCGATCCACGGCGGCGAGATCGCCCGCCTGCCGCTCGGCAACGCGATGCTGCGAAGCTACGGCGCTCCCTACCTTTGCGTGCACCGTGCCGACCTGCATGCGCTGCTGCTGGCGGCGGCGCGCGCGAGCGGCGCGGTCACGCTCAATACGGGCGCGCGCATTGCGGATGCCGTGGCGCGCGGCGGTGCGGTCTGCGTGTCGAGCACGGATGCGCGAGCCTGGGAGGGCGATGCGCTGATCGGCGCCGACGGCCTCTGGAGCACGGTGCGTTCGCGCGTGGTCGAAGATCCATCGCCGCCGCACGCGACCGGGCACACGGCCTGGCGCGCGCTGGTGGCGCAATCGGGACTGCCGATGGCGTTGCGCAGCACGCAGGTCAGCGTCTGGCTGGGGCCGCGCTTGCATGCGGTGGCCTATCCGGTGCGCCGCGGCGAGGCGCTCAATGTGGTGGTGCTGGCCGAGGCCGCGCCGGCCGGCGATGCCGGCGACTGGGACCAGTCGACCAGCCTCGCCGCGCTGCAGGCCGCGACCGGCCGCAGCTGCCCCGCGCTGCAGGCGCTGCTCGAGGCCATGCCTTCATGGCGCGCCTGGACGCTCAGCGACCGTGCGCCGCTGACCGGGCCCGAGCAGATGGCCAGCGAGCGCGTGGCCCTGGCCGGCGATGCGGCGCATCCGATGCTGCCCTACCTGGCGCAGGGCGCCGGCATGGCGATCGAGGACGGCGTCGCGCTGGCCGAGGCGCTCGACGGCGGCAACGCGGCGGCGGTGCCCGCGGCGCTGGCGCACTACGCCGCTGCGCGCTGGGAACGTAATGCCCAGGTGCAGGCGCGCGCGCGGCGCAACGGCGAAATTTTCCATGCCACCGGCCTGGTGCGCGTGGGTCGCGATGCAGCGCTGCGTCTGCTCGGCGCCCGCTTGCTCGACCTGCCCTGGCTTTACGGCGCCTGAACTCAGAGGCTGAAGCTTTGCAGATGATCGACGCGCTCGGCGAGGCCATGCGCGCCGAGGTAGTGGCTGACCTCGCCGGTGCGCACTTCGGCCAGCGAGGTTTCGAGTTCGGCGAGCATCCCGGTCCTGACGCTTTCGAAGGCAGCCGGCAGATCGTCGTGCGCCTTTGCGTAGGCGTCGGCGATCTGCCGCGCGGCGGCCGGCGCCCCGCAAGCCACGCATTCGGCGATGGCGGTGGCGGTGGGCTCGGCGCCATGGTCCAGCAGCAGGGTCACGAGTTCGGGCGAGACGGCGCTGTCGATGTAATCGAGCGCGTCTGGCGCGACCGGCGCGCCGGCCTGCACCAGCGCGGCCGCCGCGGCATGGGCACCGTGGCTCAAGGCCACGTCGGTGGCGATCGCGCTGCCTTGCAGCGGGCCGTCGAGTGCGACGCCCGCTGTCGCCAGTCGTGTGATCAACGCCGCGTCGTCGGTTGCCACGGCGTGGCGCAGCGCGATGCGCGAGAGCGGGCCGTCCTGGCCCAGCGTCCCTTCGGCGAGCGGCGTGCGCCAGTCGACCGTCGCGCGGCGGTAGAAGGCGACCAGCTTGTCCATCAGCTCGAGAGAGAGGCCGTGCGTTTCGTGGCGCTCGTCGAGATATTCGAGCAGCGACTGCCCGGTGAAGTAGTCGCCGGCCGGCTCTAGCGGGTCTTCGTCGAGGTGAAGCACGGCGAAGGCCGTGGGCAGGTCATGTGCGACGGTCGTCAGGCCATCCTCGTGCAGCGCGTGCGCCCATGCTTCGGGCAGGCCCTGCTTCCACGCAAGGATGTGGCCGTAGTCCGCGCCGGGCTCGACCACGGCGTAGATGCGGTCGCTGTATTCGAAGCCGCCGAAGGGCAGGGTGGTGAGCTTGCCGTCCCAGGGCTCGCCGCTGGCGGCGGCGGCGTCTTCCGCGCGCTGCCGCTCGTGGTCGATCCAGCCTTGCAGGTCGTGGTCGCCGTCGCTGCCGTTCCAGAACAGCTCGCTCCAGCTCACGGCTTCTTCGTTGCCGTTCATGCGCAGGTGGAGGTCGTAGTCGATGCGCCCGCCCGCCGTCTGCTGCCAGAGCGCGACGAGCTCGGGTGGGATCGGTCCGGCGCACAGCGCCTGCGCCGCGGCGATCTGCTCGGCGGGCATCGGCGGGCGGGCATCGAAGATCACGCGCTCCGCAAAGAGCACGATGCCGTGCTCGCGCAACTGGCTCAACTCGTCGTCGGCAAAGAAGTCGTTGCTCATCGTCGTCTCCTTGATCGTTGTCGAGCTCGGCGGCGGCGCTACAGGTCGGTGCGCAATTTCCAGATTTCGGGGAACAGCACCACGTCGAGCATCTTGCGAAGGTAGCTTACGCCGCCTGTGCCGCCCGTGCCACGTTTGAAGCCGATCACGCGCTCGACCGTGGTCACATGGCGGAAACGCCAGAGGCGGAAGGCGTCTTCGAGGTCGGTCAGCTCTTCGCCGAGCTGGTAGATGTCCCAGTGGGCCTTCGGGTTGCGGTAAGCCACGAGCCAGGCCTGCTCGACGCCGTCGCTGATTTCATAAGGCTTTGTCCAGTCGCGCTCGAGGTGGTCGGCCGGAATGTCCAGCCCGCGGCGTGCCAGCAGGCGCAGCGCCTCGTCGTAGAGCGAGGGCGCGCGCCATGCGGCTTCGACCTCGGCGAGCAGCTCGGGGCGGTGCGCATGGGGCTTGAGCATGGCGGCGTTCTTGTTGCCGAGCGCGAATTCGATGCAGCGGTACTGCCAGCTCTGGAAGCCGCTGGAGCTGCCGAGGTAGGGGCGCATCGCGCTGTACTCGGGCGGCGTCATGGTGGCCAGCACGTCCCAGGCGTGCACCAGCTGCTCCATGATGCGCGAGACGCGCGCCAGCATCTTGAAGGCGCTGGACAGTTCGTCCTCGGCGATGCAGCGGATTGCGGCACGCAGCTCGTGCAGCATGAGCTTCATCCACAGCTCGCTGGTCTGGTGCTGGATGATGAACAGCAGCTCGTCGTGCGCCGGCGAGCGTGGATGCTGCGCGTTGAGAACGGTGTCGAGGCTCAGGTAGTCGCTGTAGCTCATCGAGGCGCTGAAGTCGAGCTGCGCCTTTTCTTCGTGGACGATTTTTTCGGTGCTCATGGAAATCCTTCAGGTCACGGCCAACTTCTGGTTGAATTCGGGCCGCTTCCATTCTTCGCGGTCGAGCACCTGCACGAGATGCTCGACCGCGTGCCATACGTCCTCGAAGCCGAGGTACAAGGGCGTGAAGCCGAAGCGCAGGATGTCCGGCATCTGCGCGTCGCCTGAGCGGAAATCGCCGATCACGCCGCGCGCGATCAGCGCCTGCACCATCGCATAGGAACCGGGTCCGCTGTCGCTCAATGCCAGGCACACCTGCGAGCCGCGCTGCGCATGTTCGCGCGGCGTGACGAGCGTGAAGCGGCCCGGGCAGCGCTCTTCGGCCAGCGCAATGAAGGCGTCGGTCAACGCCAATGACTTGGCGCGCAGCGCCGCCATGCTGCCGCGGCCGCCGTCGAAAGGCTCCGCGGCGAGCACCGTGTCGAGCCCGCATTCGAGTGCGGACAGGGCGACGATGGGCTGGGTTCCGCACAGATAGCGTGCGATGCCAGGTGCCGGCCGGTAGTACGGCGTGAACTCGAAGGGCGCTGCATGCCCGAACCAACCCGACAGCGGCTGCTCGAAGCGGCTCGCGTGCCGCCCGTGGACCCAGACGAAGGCCGGAGCCCCCGGGCCGCCGTTGAGGTACTTGTAGCCGCAGCCGATCGCAAAGTCGGCCTCGCTCTCGTTCAGCGCGACCGGCACCGCGCCCGCGCTGTGCGCAAGGTCCCACACCGCGAGCGCGCCGGCGGCATGGGCCGCGGCGGTGAGCGCCTTCATGTCGTGCATCGCGCCGGTGCGGTAGTTGACGTGGGTGAGCATCAGAACCGCCACCTCGTCGGTCAGCGCTGCGGGAAGTTCGCCGGCGTCGATCAGCTTCAGCGTGAAGCCGCGCTCGCGGCAGAGGGTCTCGGCGATATAGAGATCGGTGGGGAAGTTGCTGCGCTCGCTGAGCACGAGGCGGCGGCCGCTGGGCTTGGCTTGCGACAGCGCAGCGAACAGCACCTTGTAGAGGTTGACCGAGGTGCTGTCGGTGCAGACCACCTCGCCGGGCGCAGCGCCGATCAATCGCGCCACCTTGTCGCCGAGGCGTCGCGGCAGGTCGAACCAGCCGGCCGTGTTCCAGGAGCGGATCAGGCCTTCGCCCCATTCCTTGGCGACGACTTCGGCGATGCGTGCCGGCGCAGCCTTGGGCAGCACGCCCAGCGAGTTGCCGTCGAGGTAGATCACGCCTTCGGGCAGGACGAATTGGTCGCGCAGGGCGGCGAGGGGGTCTTGCGCATCGAGGCGCGTGCAGTCGTCGAGTGTCATGGTTGGTGATGGGTGAGTTCGCGCAGCACGGCGCGCACGGGGGAGGCATCGGCCGTCACGAGCTTGAGCGGCAGCGCGATGAGTTCGTAGTCGCCTTCGGGCACCGCGTCGAGCACGAGGTTCTCGAGCACGCGCAGGCCGAGGCGGCGGATGACCTGGTGGCTGTCGAGCGTCTTGCTGTCGGCCGGGTCGATGCTGGCGGTGTCGATGCCGATGAGCTTCACGCCCAGCGCGGCGAGGCGTTCGATGGTGGCAGGCGCATAGGCTGCGAGCGCGCCGTCCCAGCGGTCGACGGGCGCGTGACGGTAGGTGCGCACCAGCACGCGCGGCGGCAGGTCGGCGACGGCGTGGGCGATGTGCTCCCACTCGATCAGCGGCCCGCGTTCGATCGCCTGGATCACGCGGCAGGGGCCGAGGTAGGGCGCCAGATCGACGTCACCGATGGTCGCGCCCGCCGGGTCGTAGTGCAGCGGGGCATCGGCATGCGCGCCGACGTGCGGCGACAGCGTGATCTCGCTGACGTTGACCGGGCAGCCCGGCGCGATGGTGGCCGCCCAGCGTTGCCGGTACGGCGTGTCGCCGGGGAACACCGGCGCGCCGTCATGCACCGGCGGCGAGATATCCCAGATGCGTTGGTTCATGGCGCAAAGTTAGCGCCGTGTGCAAGGTCATGGTGTCGGTAATTTCCAACAGAACGACGGATGTTTCTCGCTGCTCGGCCGGCGCAGCCAGGCCGCCGGTGTTGCCCCCGGTAGGGGGTGGGCGCCCGACACGAAGCGCGGGCAACCTGGGGGCGAGCTAAAACCGGCCCAGGAGCAGGAACTCCATGAGTGCCTTCTGTGCATGCAACCGGTTCTCGGCCTCGTCCCACACCACCGACTGCGGGCCGTCGATCACCTCGGCCTGCACTTCCTCGCCGCGGTGCGCCGGCAGGCAGTGCATGAAGAGCGCGTCGGGCTGGGCCGCGCGCATCATCTCCTCGTCGACGCACCATTCGGCAAAGGCGGCGCGCCGTGCCTCGTTCTCGGCCTCGTAGCCCATGCTGGTCCAGACGTCGGTGGTCACCAGGTCGGCGCCGCGGCAGGCTTCCATCGGATCCTTGAAGACCTTGTAGCTGTCGGCCGAGCGGATGCCGGCGATCGACTGGTCGACTTCGTAGCCGCTGGGCGTGCTCACATGCACCTTGAAGCCGAGGATCTCGCTCGCCTGCAGCCAGGTGTTGGCCATGTTGTTGCCGTCGCCGACCCAGGCGACCGTCTTGCCGGCGATCGATCCGCGGTGTTCGATGAAGGTGAAGATGTCCGCCAGGATCTGGCAGGGGTGGAATTCGTTGGTGAGGCCGTTGATCACCGGCACGCGCGAATGCGCCGCGAAGGCTTCGATCTTGGCCTGCTCGTAGGTGCGGATCATCACCAGGTCGACCATGCGGCTGATGACCTTGGCGCTGTCCTCGATCGGCTCGGCGCGGCCGAGCTGGCTGTCGCCGGTGGTCAGGTGCACCACGCTGCCGCCGAGCTGGTACATGCCGGTTTCGAAGCTCACGCGCGTGCGGGTCGAGGCCTTCTCGAAGATCATGGCCAGCGTGCGATCGACCAGCGGCTGGTGCTTCTCGTAGGCCTTGAACCTCTTCTTGATCAACGCGGCACGCGCGAAGACGTGTGCGTACTCGTCGGCCGTGAAATCCGAAAACTGCAGGTAGTGCCGGATGGCGGGCGAATCGCTCATGCCGCGGGCTCCGCGAGGAAGCTTTTGACGATCGGCACCAGGATGGCGACGATCTCGTCGGCTTCGGCAACGCTCAGGATCAGCGGCGGCACGAGGCGGATCACGCTGTCGGCGGTCACGCTGAGCAGCAGGCCGGCCTCGCAGGCGCGGTTCAGGATCACGCCGCAGGGCCGGTCGAGCTCGATGCCGAGCATCAGGCCCTGGCCGCGGATTTCCTTCAGGCCCGCCAAGCCGCCCAGCTCGCGTTCCAGCGCGGACTTGAGATGCGCGCCGACATGGGCCGCGTTCTCGAGCAGCTTGTGCTCTTCCATGATCCGGATCGTCTCGATGCCGGCGCGCATCGCCAGCGGATTGCCGCCGAAGGTGGTGCCGTGGTTGCCGGGGCCGAAGATGTTGGCGGCGCGCGGGCCGGCCACGACGGCGCCGATCGGCACGCCCGAACCCAGGCCCTTGGCCAGCGGCATCACGTCCGGCAGGATGCCCGCCCACTGGTGCGCGAACCACTTGCCGGTGCGGCCCATGCCGCATTGCACCTCGTCGATCATCATGAGCCAGTCGCGCTCGTCGCAAAGCGCGCGCACCTGGCGCAGGTACTCCCAGCGCATCGGATGGATGCCGCCTTCGCCCTGGATGGTCTCGAAGAACACGGCCACCACGTTCGGGTTGCCTTCGGTCGCCTTCTTGAGCGCCTCGATGTCGTTCAGCGGCACGCGGATGAAGCCTTCGACCAACGGGCCGAAACCCTTTTGCACCTTGGGGTTGCCGGTGGCCGACAGGGTGGCGATGCTGCGGCCGTGGAACGCGGCGTCGTAGACCACGATCTCCGGCCGCTCGATGCCCTTGTCATGGCCGAACTTGCGCGCCAGCTTGAGCGCCGCCTCGTTGGCTTCCAGGCCGGTGCAGCAGAAGAAGGCGTTGGTGAGGCCCGAGATCTCGGTGAGCTTGGCCGCCAGCTGCTCCTGGCCGGGCACGTGGTAGTAGTTGGAGCTGTGGATCAGCTTGGCGATCTGGTCCTGCAGCGCGGGCACCAGCTCGGGGTGGTTGTGGCCCAGCGTGTTGACCGCGATCCCGCCCAGCCCGTCGAGGTAGGCGCGGCCCTCGGTGTCCCAGACTCGGCAACCCTGGCCGTGCGACAGCGCGATCGGCAGGCGTCCGTAGGTGTTCATGACGTGGGGCGACGAGGGGGCGGCGGTAGCGCTCATACGATCTCCGGAAAAGGGAAGGCGGATTCTAGGCGTCCGGTTTGACAGCATCGTTGAGGATTGCGCATCGCAGCGATGCCCTCGCGCGTGTCGCTCGCGGGACCGCCGGATAGAATCATTGTGCAGCGCAGCACACTGATTCGTGCGCTCCTTTTTTCGCCAACCGATGGTCTCCCCCAACGCCAAACAAGTCTTCATCCAGGGCATCACTCAAGATGGCCGGACCTTTCGCCCGAGCGACTGGGCGGAGCGGCTGGCGGGCGTGATGTGCTCGTTCCGGCCGGGCGGCCCCCAGCCGGGGAGCCACCTGAGCTATTCGCCCTGGTGCGTGCCGACGGTCATCAACGGCATCAAGTGCGTGGTGGTCAACCGCGACCTGCGCGAAGCCGAGGTGATGGCCTGGGACTTCGTGATGAATTTCGCCAAGGACAACGGCCTGCAGGTGGCGGAGGCTTGCCTCGTGCCCGACACGCCGCCTCCCGGCAGCGATCGGAAATGAAAAAACCGCCCGAAGGCGGTTTTTTCACTTTGCTGCAGCGCACCCCGATCAAACGGCGGACTGGCTGAAAACCGGTCCGGGCTGTTTGCCTGATGACGTCAGGCGGCGGCCTTTTCAGGGGCGAGGGCCAGGTTCTTGACCTTGGCCGACAGGCGGCTCTTGTCGCGAGCAGCCTTGTTCTTGTGGAAGATGCCCTTGTCGGCGACGGTGTCGACGATGCTCTGGGCCTTCGCGAAGAGTTCCGCCGCCTTGGTCTTGTCGCCGGCCAGCACGGCCTTCTCGACATTCTTCACGGCGGTGCGGTATTTGGAGCGCAGCGAGGTGTTCGCGGCGTTGAGCTTGACGTCCTGGCGGACGCGTTTACGGCCCGACGCGAGGCGCGGGTTCTTTTTCTTGGGCTTGGCGGATGCCATGGATGTGTTCCTTAGGTGTCTGGGGATGATGCAGCAAAGCCCTCCATTATAGGCGATGCGACCCGGGCCGTCCTTCCGTTCCGGGAGAGCACGCGCGGCCACATACACTTCGGCCCGTGTCCCTGTTCAAATCCGCCTCCACCGTCTCGCTGCTGACGCTCGCTTCCCGGGTCACCGGGCTCATCCGCGACGTGCTCATGACTTCGGTGTTCGGCGTCAGCGCGATGACGGACGCCTTCTACGTCGCCTTCCGCATTCCCAACCTGTTCCGGCGCGTGTTCGGGGAAGGGGCTTTCAGCCAGGCCTTCGTGCCGGTGCTGGCGGCCAGCAAGACGGAAAGCGGTGATGCAGGCGCCAAGCAACTGGTCGATCACGTGGGGACGCTGCTGACCTGGGCGCTGGTCATCGTGTGCGTGGCGGGAGTCGTCGGTGCGCCGCTCATGGTCTGGGCCATGGCCAGCGGCCTCCAGAAGAACCCCGGCAGCTTCGATGCCGCGGTCGTCATGACGCGCTGGATGTTTCCCTACATCGGCTTCATGTCGCTGGTGGCGCTGGCCGGCGGCATTCTCAACACCTGGCGCAAATTCGCGGTGCCGGCGGCGTCGCCGGTGCTGCTGAACATCGCGCTGATCGTCTCGATCGTGCTCGGCGCGCCCTGGTTTCGGCGCCTCGGCATCGAGCCGATCTATGCGCAGTGCGTCGGCGTGATGCTGGGCGGCGTGCTGCAGCTGGCACTGCAGATACCGGCGCTGCGGGGCCTGGGGATGATGCCGCGCATCGGCGCCAGTTTCGGCGCGATCCGGACCGCCTGGACCGATCCGGCCACGCGCAAGGTCATGCGGCTGATGCTCCCGGCGCTGATCGGCGTGAGCGTGGCGCAGATCTCCTTGCTCATCAACACGCAGATCGCGTCGCACCTGGCGACCGGCAGCGTCAGCTGGGTCACCAACGCCGATCGCCTGATGGAGTTCCCGACCGCCATGCTCGGGGTGGCGCTGGGCGTGGTGCTGATGCCTCAGCTTGCCGGCGCGCGGGCCGCCAAGGACGATGCGCGCTACTCGTCGATGCTCGACTGGGGCCTGCGCCTGGTGGTGCTGCTCGCCGTGCCCTGCGCCCTGGCCTTGCTGGTTTTTTCGCGCCCGCTGGTCGCCGTGCTGTTCCACAACGGCGCCTTTACCGAATTCCACGTGCAGCGCACCAGCGTGGCGCTGATGGGCTACGGCGTCGGCCTGGTCGGCCTGGTCGCGATCAAGGTGCTGGCGCCGGGCTACTACGCGAAGCAGGACACGCGCACGCCGATGCTGATCGCAGTGGCCGTGCTGGTGTTCACGCAGCTGCTCAACATCGTGCTGGTTCCGGTGCTGCAGCACGCCGCCCTGACGCTGACGATCGGCATCGGCGCGCTGATCAACGCCACCTGGCTGCTGATCGGCCTGATCCGGCGCGGCAGCTACAAGCCGGAGCCCGGCTGGGGAAAATTCGTGCTGCAGGTGCTGATCGCCGCCGCGCTGTTGACGGCCTTGCTGGTCTGGGGCGCCCGCCACTTCGACTGGATCGGCCTGCAGGCCGAGCGCCTGCGCCGCATCGGCCTGCTCGCGGCGCTGATCGCCGGGGCTGCACTGCTCTATTTCACCGTGCTCGCGATCGTGGGTGTCAAGCTGCGCAGTTTTGTGCGCCGCTGAAAAGCGCGACGCTTCTCGCCGCCTTGACGCTCCGCACGCGCTCCTCTACAAAGACACATGACGTTCAGCTTCTCGGCGCCCACTGCCCTCGAGTACTTCGACTCGCTTGTCAAGAGCGACGATCAATTTCCCCTGCTCGAAGCCGCGGCCAGCCTGGCACAGGACGAATACCCCGACCTCGACGTGCAGCAGGTGCTGGGCGACGTCGACCAGCTCCTTGCGCGCCTCAAGCGCCGCCTGCCGGCCGACGCGGCGCCGTTGCAGCGCCTGCGCGCGCTCAACCAGTTCTTCTTTCACGACCTGAACTTCGGCGGCAACGTCAACGACTACTACGACCCCGACAACAGCTATTTGAATGCAGTGTTGCGCACGCGGCGCGGCATCCCGATTTCGCTGGCCGTGCTGTGGATGGAACTCGCGCAGGGCTTGGGCCTGCAGGCGCGGGGCGTGGGTTTTCCGGGTCACTTCATGCTCAAGGTCACGCTTCCGAAGGGGCAGGTGGTGATCGATCCGTTCACCGGCAAGTCGCTCTCGCGCGAAGAGCTCAGCGAACGGCTCGAACCCTACAAGCGCAGCAACGGCCTGGTCGGCGATTTCGACGTGCCGCTGGGGCTGTACCTGCAGCCGGCTTCGCCGCGCGAGATCATCGGGCGCATGCTGCGCAACCTGAAGGAAATCCACCGCGCCCAGGAAGACTGGCAGCGCGCGATCGCCGTGCAAGACAGGCTGGTGGCGCTCTTCCCCGAAGCCTGGGGCGAGCACCGCGACCGGGGCCTGGCGCATGCCGAACAGGGCAACAGCGTGCTGGCGGTGCGCGATCTCGAAACTTACCTGATGCACGCCGAGGACGCGCTCGACATCGATGCGATCGCCGAACGCGTCGCCACGCTGCGCCGGGCGGAGAACTGATGGACCCGGTTAAGACCGTTGCAGCCGATCTGGGGACGCTGCACGAATTCCACGGCGTCCAACCGGTGCTGCCGGTGGCCGACGCGGCACGCGCCGCGCGCTACTTCTGCGACGTGCTGGGCTTCGAGCTTGATTTCATCGCCGGCGAACCGCCGAGCTATGCGCGCGTGAAGAAGGGCGACCGGAGCTACGGCGACCCGGTGTACCTCCGCCTGTGGCAATGCGGCCGGCGCGAAGCCGACCCCTGGCGCGGCGAGATCGTGATCCACGTCGGCCAGGACGTCGACGGGTTGCACGCCGCCTACGTGAAGCGTGGCGTCAATGTGATCGAGGCGCCGGTCTCCCAGCCTTGGGGCCTGCGCGAGTTCGCGATACGCGAGCCCGACGGGCATGTGCTGCGCTTTTGCGGATATCTTTAGCTCGCCCCCAGGTTGGCTCACTTCGTGTAGCCGCCCACCCCCTGCCGGGGGCAACACCGGCGGCCCGGCGGAGCCGGTTCCGCGGTGTTTCACGAAGGGGCCTAGCTTTGCCGGCCGGTCATGTGTCGCGGTGTTCGGTTGGGGCAGATGGGGAGCCAGCTAGTCCGAATTGATGCCATGCGCGGCGCAGCTGGGTGTCTGACCCGAAGCCGGAGAGTTCGGCTGCGCGGGTGACGTTGGCACCCGACTGGAGCGCGAGTTGCGCCGTCGCAAGTCGCAGGCGGCGCAGATAGGCCAGCGGGGCCACGCCCGCGTGCTCCACGAACAGGCGCGTGAGATGGCGCGCCGAGGTGTGGGCCATGTCGGCCATGCGCGGCACCGTCCACTCGGCCTGCGGCTCCTCGCTCACGGCGTCCTGCACGCGGTGCAGCGCGGGATGCAGGTGGTTGCGGTACGCCAGGAAGGGCGAGAGCTCGGGGTCCTGCGGGCCGCGCCGCAGCGCCACCACCATCGTCTGCGCGACCTGCGCCGCGAGCGCTTCGCCGCAGGTCTCGGCGATCCGGTGGAGCGTGAGGTCGATGCCGGTCGTCACGCCGGCGCTGCTGTAGAGCGGCGGGTCGATCACGAACACGCGGTTGGCGACGACGTCGCAGCGCGGCTCGACCCGGCGCAGTTCGTCCAGGTGATGGTGATGGGTGGTGGCCCGGCGGCCGGCGAGCGCACCCGCGTGGGCCGCAAGCACCGCGCCGGCGCAGATGGTGACGAGCTCGAGCCCGCCGCGCTCGAAGCGCAGGCCGCGCAGCCACTGCAGCAGCGCCTGCGTCTGCGGACCGGCCGTCGAGATCGTGTCGCCCGGCAATCCTGTCAGCACGATCCATGCGGGGCCGTCCCACTGCGTCGGCAGGGGCGCAAGGCCGGCCAGCGTCACGCCGACCGAACCGACCGACGACGGGCTCGGGGAGGCGAACTCGATCGCGAAACGCTCGGGCTGGCCACCGGCGCGCAATCGCTGGTTGGCGATGCGCAGGGCCTCGGCCGGGCCGGCCCAGTCCAGCACCAGGCTGTGGGGTAGCAGCACGAAGACGACGCGGATGGACGGCGGCGACGTCATCGTGCGCGAGACCTTTACGCAGCGGCCGGCGTGCCGGCGCGTTCCAGCGCGTCTTCGACGCTGCAGACATGGGCGAAGCGGCCTTCGAGCACGGTCGCGGTGCGCGCCTTGATGTCGGCGGCCGGCAGCGGCCGGCCGTCAGGCTGCACCATGTCGAAGGTCAATGTGGCATCGAGCACATAGTCGACGGACCAGCCCAGGTCCGATGCGTGGCGTGTCGTGGTCTCGCAGCATTGCTCGGTGCGGATGCCGCTCACGATCAGCCGGCCGATGCCGTTCTCGGTGAGCCAGACCTCGAGTCCGGTTCCGACCAGCGCGCTGTGGCGACCCTTGGTGAAGGCGGCGGCAGCATCGAAGGCGCTCAACTCCTCGAGCGGCCGCACGTGGCCGGACTCGACGGCGAAGGGGTTGCTTGCGGCGGCCGGCCCGTCGACGTGGAGGATCCGGACGATGGGGATGCCGGCGGCTGTGCAGCCTTCGATCAGCGCGTTCTGCGCCGCGACGTAAGGCACGAAGTCGCGTTGCGCGAAGTAGGGGCGATGGCGAAACGACTCCTGTGCATCGATCACTATCAGACAGCTTTTCATGGCGGGGCGCTCTCTCGGGTTGGTGGATGATGCGCCCAATTCTTCACTGTTGCCGGTGATTCGTCCGCGCTGCACGAGACATGAACCGATCAATTCAGGACATCGTTGCCCTCAAACGAGCCGGGCTGCCTGCAGTTCCTTCTTGAGGTAGGCGTAGAACAGCGGCGCCGCCACCAGCCCGGCCGGACCGAACACCGCCTCGGCGACGAACATCACGGCCAGCAGTTCCCACACCCCCATCTGCGTGCGGCTTCCGACCACCTTGGCGTTGATCAGGTATTCGGCCTTGTGGATCAGGATCAGGAAAGCCAGGCAGGCCAGCGCGGCGATCGGCGATACCGACAACCCGACCAGCGTGATCACCGTGTTGCACAGCAGGTTGCCCACGATCGGCACCAGCCCGGCGACGAAGGTCAGGGTGATCAGCGCCGGCGCATAGGGCAGCTGCAGGTCCCACATCGGCAGCACGAAGAGCAGGAAGAGGGCTGTCAGGAAGGTGTTGAAGGCCGCGATCCAGAACTGGGCGGCCACGATCTGACCGAAGGCCTCGCCGAACAGGGCGATGCGCCGCTTCAATTGCTCGGCCAGCGGACGGTACGCGTCGGGGTGCCTGGCCACGGCGGCCAGCGCGCCGACGATCAGGCCCACGTAGGCGAACAGCAGCCCGCCGAGCCAGGCGCGGCCCGTCAGCGCGAGCATGCCCGCCTGGGCGCGCAGGTAGCCGGCGACGATGCGCTGCACTTCGGCGGCGCCCTCGGGCAGGTAGGCGCCGATGTCGGGCGGCAGTTTGAGCCGCAGTTCGAGCACCGTGCGCGCGATGTAGTCGAGCAGCTCCTGGTACTGCTCGGGCGCGTTGAGGACGAAGTCGCGTGCTTCCGAGAACGCCAGGATCAGCAGGCCGATCGGCAGCAGCATCATCAGCGTGGCAGCGCCGACGCGCGACCACGACGAGACCGCAGCGGTTGCCGCACCGTTCGAGCGCACCGGCGGCAAGCGGTGCAAGCCTGCGTCCAGGATCCGAGCGAACCGGCGTGTGCCGAGAAAGCCGATGCACACGCACAACAGGCCGGGCAGCAGGCCCTGCCACATGATCAGCAGCAGTGCGCCTGCGATCAGCAGGTAGCTCGCCGTCACCAGCGAACGTGACGGGAGGGGAGCTGTTTCGTTCACGCGGCCAGGGCCGTTCAGGCGACGACCACGGCCGCGCCGGCACCGCGCGCGGCAATGGCGCCGATCTCGTACACCGTCTCGCCCTCGGCGCGCAACGTCGCCGCGCAGGCGGCCGCTTCCGCTGCGTCGACCACGACCACCATGCCGATGCCGTTGTTGAAGGTGCGGTTCATCTCGATGTCGTCGATGCCGGCCACTTTCTGCAGCCAGGCGAAGAGCTCGGTCTGCGGCCAGCTGCCCTTGGCGAGATGGGCCGCCGTGCCCTCGGGCAGCACGCGCGGAATGTTCTCCAGCAGGCCGCCGCCGGTGATGTGGGCCAGCGCCTTGATGCCGTGCTTGGCGAGTGCGGCCAGCACCGGCTTCACGTAAAGCCGCGTCGGCGCCATCACCGCCTCGCGGAAGGGCTTGCCGTCGAGCGTCGCGGGCAGGTCTGCGCCCGCGCGCTCGATCACCTTGCGCACCAGGCTGAAGCCGTTGGAATGCACGCCTGCCGACGCGAGACCGAGCACCACGTCGCCCGGCTTGACGTTCTGGCCGGTGAGGATCAGCGACTTCTCGACCGCGCCGACCGCGAAGCCCGCGAGGTCGTATTCGCCGGCCGGGTACATGCCGGGCATCTCGGCGGTTTCGCCGCCGATCAGCGCGCAGCCGCTGAGCTCGCAGCCCCGGGCGATGCCGCCGACGACCGCGGCCGCGGTGTCGACGTCGAGCTTGCCGCAGGCGAAATAGTCGAGGAAGAAGAGCGGCTCCGCGCCCTGCACCAGCACGTCATTGACGCTCATCGCCACCAGGTCGATGCCCACCGTGTCGTGCATGTTCCATTCGAAAGCCAGCTTGAGCTTGGTGCCGACGCCGTCGGTGCCGCTCACAAGCACGGGCTCCTTGTAGCGCTTGGGCACCTCGAACAGCGCGCCGAAGCCCCCGATGCCCGCCAGTACGCCCTCGCGCATGGTCTTTTTGGCGAGCGGCTTGATACGTTCGACCAGCGCGTCGCCGGCATCGATGTCGACGCCGGCGTCCTTGTAGCTGAGCGGGGTGGGCGTGGTGGAGTTCATGGGCTGGCCGGACGAAAGAAGGAGGGAGTCGGGGAGAAGGGGGACAATGACGCCGGCAACCGAGCTGATCGGGCCGATAGAATTCGCCACGATTTTAAGGGCCGGCACGCCCTGTCCCATGAACCCATTCTCCGCGTCATCCGCGCCACCCCAGCCGCTTGCAGCGGCCATGGCATGAAGCAACTCGCGCTCGACATCGGCATCGCGACCGGTCCGACGCTCGCGGGTTTCTTTGCCGGGCCGAACGAGCCGGCGCTGCGGCACCTGAAGCTCTGGGTGGGCGACGCGCGTTCGACGACGCTGCATTCGCCGGTGCCGACCTACCTCTGGGGCGAGGGCGGCAGCGGCAAGACGCATCTGCTCGAAGCGGTGCGCAGCGCCTTGCGCGAACAGGGGGCGAGCGTCGGCTGGCTGCATGCGGGGCTTCTGGACCCACCCGAATTCGACGAGCGCTGGGGCGCCGTGCTGTTCGACGACGTCCAGCTCTACACGGCGGTCCAGCAGCACGCCGCCTTCAACTGGTTCGTCAATGCGCAGAGCCTGCAGCGCGGCGTGGTGGCGGCGGGCGCGCTGCCGCCGGCCGATCTGCCGCTGCGCGAGGACCTGCGCACCCGCCTGGGCTGGGGCCATGTGTTCCACTTGCAGGTGCTGAGCGAGTCGGAGCGGCGTGCGGTGCTGCGGCAGGCTGCGGACGACCGCGGCACGATGCTCTCGGACGAAGTGCTCGACTACATGCTGCATCGATTCAGCCGCGACCTCGGCAGCCTGATGGAGCTGCTCGCGCAACTCGACGGCTACGCATTGCAGACCCAGCGCGCGATCACGATCCCGCTGATCCGGTCGATGCTCGAAAATGAATAAGGGCGCCCCCGGCGCCGAAGCTTTCCAATGATCAAGAAATTCATCGACAAACTCCTCGGCAAATCCGGCGACGCCGCGCTCGGCAAGGCCCGTTTCGGCAAGCGCCAGGAAGTAGCCGCCTCGGTGCACGGCATCGACCCGGCGCTGGTCGACGAGCGTGCCAAGAACGTGGTGACCACGCTGCAGGACGCCGGCTACGAGGCCTACGTGGTCGGCGGCGCGGTGCGCGATCTGCTGCTCGGCCTGCGCCCCAAGGACTTCGACGTTGCGACCAATGCGACGCCCGAGCAGGTCAAGGGCCTGTTCCGGCGCGCCTTCATCATCGGCCGGCGTTTTCGCATCGTGCACGTGGTGTACGGCCGCGGGCGCGAGCACGAGGTGATCGAGGTCTCGACCTTCCGCGCTTACATGGACAGCGCCGGCGCCGAGCAGGTAGCCGGCAACGAGCGCACCAGCAAGGGCGAGCTCGCGGGCATGAAGCACGCCGTGGACGCCAGCGGACGCGTGCTGCGCGACAACGTCTGGGGTCCGCAGGAAGAAGACGCAGCGCGGCGCGACTTCACCGTCAACGCGATGTACTACGACCCGGCCAGCCAGATCGTGGTCGACTATCACAACGGCATCAAGGACGCGAAGAAGCTCACGCTGCGCATGATCGGCGACCCGATCACGCGCTACCGCGAAGACCCGGTGCGCATCATTCGCGCGATCCGCTTCTCGGCCAAGCTGGCCGCGCTCGGCTTCAAGATGGAGCCCAAGACGGCGGCGCCGCTGATCGAATCGAGCAAGCTGCTGGCCGACGTGCCGCAGAGCCGGCTGTTCGACGAGATGCTCAAGCTGCTGCAGACCGGGCACGCGGTCGCCACGGTCGAGCAGCTGCGCAAGCTCGGGCTGGCGACGGGTATCTACCCCTTGCTCGACGTGGTGGTCGAGCGTGCCGATCAGCCTTTCGTCATGGCCGCGTTGCAGGACACCGACCGCCGCGTCGGCGAAGGCAAGCCGGTGGCGCCGAGCTTTCTCCTGGCCTGCGTGCTGTGGGCCGATGTGCGCGACGGCTGGGCGCAGCGCGTCGAAGGGCGGCACGGCCAGCGCGCGCAAGCCGCGTTCCCGGCGCTGCAGGATGCGATCGACGACGTGTTCAATGCGCGCATCGGCGACGTCTCGGGCCGCGGCAAGCTGGCGGCCGACATGCGAGAGATCTGGATGATGCAGCCGCGCTTCGACAAGCGCAGCGGCGCCACGCCTTACAGCCTGGTCGAGCAGGCGCGCTTCCGTGCCGCCTTCGACTTCATGCGGCTGCGCGCCGATGTCGGCGAAGTCGGCGAGGCGGTCGCCGAGTGGTGGCAGGAGTTCAGCACGGCCGACGATGTGCGCCGTCAAGACCTGATGGACCAGGTGCGCGACGAGCAGCACAAGCGGACGCGCCAGCGTGTGCCGGCCCCGCCGCGTGCACCGGCAGCATCCGCGGAGTTCGCCGACGAGGCCGCGCTGCCGCCCGACGGCGAAGTCGCAGCCGCAGCCCCTCGCAAGCGGCGCCGCCGGCGCAAGCCGCGCAGCGGCGGCGAAGCCGGCAGCAGCATCGCAGCTGAATGACGACGGCGCGGGCCTACGTCGCGATCGGCGCCAACCTGGGTGACGCGCACGTGACGGTGAGGCAGGCGATGGACGCGCTGGCCGCGCTGCCTTGCACCCGCCTGGTTGCGCGCTCGTCGCTCTACCGCAGCGCCCCTTTCGAAGCCCAAGGCCCCGACTTCATCAATGCCGTGGTCGAGCTCGCGACCGAACTGGGCCCGCAGGCGCTGCTGGCCGAGCTCCAGCGCCTCGAAGCCGAAGCCGGCCGCGAACGCCCCTACCGCAATGCGCCGCGCACGCTGGATCTCGATCTGCTGCGCCACGGCGACGTGGCGATGCGCACCGCCACGCTGACCTTGCCGCATCCGCGCATCGGCGAACGCGCCTTCGTGCTTTTGCCGCTGGCCGAGATCGCGCCGGAAGAAGTCACTTCCGCCGAACTCGCGCAGGTGGCCGGCCAGCGCATCGAACGGCTCTGAGCCCGCGCGGGCCTGCCCATTACACTTGCATGGTTTTTCATGAAGGCGTCACACGCATGTGATCGCCGCGAGCCCAGGAGAGCGCCATGTTCGGCAAGCTGCTGCCCCGCGAGGGGAATTTTTTCGAGATGTTCAACCAGCACGCCGACCGCATCGTCGAAGCTGCGCGCGCGTTCGAGCAACTGGTCGCCAACTACAACGACCTGCACCTGCGCGAGCAGTACAACCGCGATGTCGACAACGCCGAACGGGCTGCCGACCGCGTGACGCACGACGTCAACCGGCTGATCCACAAGACCTTCATCACGCCCATCGATCGCGAGCAGATCCACAAGCTGATCAACACGATGGACGACGTGGCCGACCTGATCCAGGATTCGGCCGAGACCATGGCGCTCTACGACGTGCGCCACATGACCGAGGAAATCACCCGCCTGACCACGCTCAGCGTCAAGTGCTGCGAACGGGTGAAGGAAGCGGTCAAGTTCCTCGGCCGCATCACCGACCCGGCCATCGCCGAAGCCACGCTCAAGACCTGCGAGGAGATCGACCGGCTCGAATCCGACGCCGACCGCGTGATGCGCAGCGCGATGAGCAAGCTGTTCCGCGAAGAGCCCGACGTGCGCGAGGTCATCAAGCTCAAGGCCATCTACGAGCTGCTGGAGACCATCACCGACAAGTGCGAAGACGTCGCCAACGTGATCGAGGGCATCGTCCTCGAGAACTCCTGAGCGCGGACTTTTCGATGGCAACGGTTCAGGTCGCCCTCTGGGTGGTGGTGGTGCTGGTCGCGCTGGCCATCGCATTCGACTTCATGAACGGCTTTCACGACGCGGCGAACTCGATCGCCACTGTCGTGTCGACCGGCGTGCTCAAGCCCGGCCAGGCCGTGGTGTTCGCGGCATTCTTCAACCTGATCGCGATCTTCGTCTTCCACCTGAGCGTGGCCGCGACGATCGGCAAAGGCATCGTGCAGCCGGGCATCGTCGACGTGCACGTGGTGTTCGGCGCGCTCATAGGCGCGATCAGCTGGAACCTCGTCACGTGGTACTACGGCATCCCCAGCAGTTCCTCGCATGCGCTGATCGGCGGCATCGTGGGTGCGGTGATCGCCAAAGCCGGCTCCGGTGCGCTGATGTCCGCGGGCATCTGGAAGACGGTGGCCTTCATCTTCGTTTCGCCGCTGCTCGGCTTTCTGCTCGGATCGTTCATGATGATTCTGGTCGCCTGGGTGTTCCGGCGGTCGACGCCTTCGCGCGTGGACCGGTGGTTCCGCAGCTTGCAGCTGGTTTCGGCCGGCGCCTACAGCCTGGGCCACGGCGGCAACGATGCGCAGAAGACCATCGGCATCATCTGGATGCTGTTGATCGCGACCGGCTACGCGTCTGCCAGCGCGGATGTGCCGCCGACCTGGACCATCGTGAGCTGCTACGCGGCCATCGCGCTCGGCACCATGTTCGGCGGCTGGCGCATCGTCAAGACCATGGGCCAGAAGATCACCAAGCTCAAGCCGGTCGGCGGCTTCTGTGCGGAAACGGGCGGGGCGTTGACGCTGTTCCTCGCGACGGCATTGGGCATTCCAGTGTCGACCACGCACACCATCACCGGCGCGATCGTCGGCGTCGGCTCGACCCAGCGCGCGAGCGCGGTGCGCTGGGGCGTTGCGGGCACCATCGTCTGGGCCTGGATCTTCACGATTCCAGCGTCGGCTTTCGTGGCGGCGATCGCCTACTGGATCGGACTCCAGATACTCTGAAGCCCGGAGGCTATTGCGAAATCTTCCGCCCCTCTTCGATCTGATGCTCGAAGAAGCGCTGGAAGCTGAAGGCGATGCTGGCCATGAGGATCGTGCTGCCGAAGAACAGGGCCAGCACGACCGCGCCGATGGTGAGCCAGCTCGTTTGTCCGGCCGCAGCCTCGGCCGATGCGCCGGCGTTGTAGCGCGCGTTCCATTTCTCCGTCGTCATCAGTCCGTAGACGATGGCGGTGAGCGCGCAGCCTGCGATCGTGAAGCCGAGCAGCGGCAGCAGGATCCAGCTCAAGCCGTCGTCCACGCCGTAGAGGCGCAGGCGCTCGATGCCGTAGATCCCGAGCGCCGTCGGGATCGGAAGCAGCCAGCCCAGCATGCTGCCGAAGCCGCGCAGGTAGAAGCAATGCAGGCCCAGCGGCCCGCCCAGAAAGGCGAGCCATGCAGCCACGGTCTTGTTCTTCATTCGGGGCTCGTCGAGCTTCCTTCGCCCAGCACCTTTTCCATCAGGACCACGTCGCGCCACTGGCCGAACTTCCAGCCGCAGTCCTTGAGAACGCCCACATGGGTGAAGCCCTGCGTGCGGTGCACGCCGATCGAGCCGGCGTTGGCCGAATCGCCGATCACCGCGATCAGCTTGCGCACACCGGTGGATTCCGCGGCTTGCGTCAGCGCGGCCAGCAGCTGCGCGCCCAGACCCTGCCCGCGGGTGGCCTCGGCCAGGTAGATCGAATCCTCGGCCGAGAAACGGTAGGCGGGACGCGGCTTGAACCAATTGCAATAGGCGAAGCCGAGCACTTCGCCGTCGCGCTCGGCCACCAGGTAGGGCAGGTTCTTCGACAGTACGTCGGCCCGGCGGGCAGCCATGTCGTCGGCGGTGGGCGCCTCGGTCTCGAAAGTGCCCGTGCCGTGCAGCACGTGGTGGGCGTAAATGGCGGTGATCGCCGCGACGTCTTCGTCGCGGCTGGGGCGGATGGTGGTCATTCTGAGACGCTTGGCGTGGCCAAGGATGGTGAAAAAAGACGCTCGGGCTATAATCGTGGGCTTTTCAGCGTGTCGCTGGCCGGGTGGCCATGTCGCGTGTCTCGACGCTGGAAGAACACCGTGGGCGAACCTATTCGGGTTTGCTGCACCACCCGAAGGATAAATCATGGTCGTCATTCGACTCTCCCGCGGCGGCTCCAAAGGCCGTCCGTTCTTCAACATTGTCGTGTCGGACAAGCGCGTTCGCCGCGATGGCCGTTTCATCGAGCGCCTGGGCTTCTACAACCCGACCGCCAAGGAAAATGAAGAAAGCATCCGCATCGCCCAGGATCGCCTGGCCTACTGGAAGAGCGTCGGCGCGCAAGCCTCGCCCACCGTCCATCGCCTGATCAAGCAAGCCGCTTCCGCGGCCCCCAAGGCGGCGGCCTAAGCCGCCCTTCCGGCGATGCTGCCTACGCTCGAAGCCGCCGAACTGCCGGCGGATGCGATCGAAGTGGCGCGCATCGCCGACGCCTGGGGCATCAAGGGCTGGTTCAAGGTCCTGCCCCACAGCGCCCAGCCCGAGGCGCTTTTTTCATCCAAGCGCTGGTTTCTGCTGCCGCCCGGCGCCAAAGCGGCCGGCGCTTTCCGGCTCGCGATCCGCGAAGCCAAAGAACATTCCGATTGCGTCGTCGCCTCGTCCGAGGACGTGCCGGACCGCAATGCGGCCGAAGCCTTGCGGGGCGCACGCGTGTTCGTGCCGCGCTCGAGCTTCCCGACCGCCGGCGATGACGAGTACTACTGGGTCGACCTGATCGGCCTCGCGGTCGTCAACCGCGAAGGCGTGGCGCTCGGCATCGTGCGCGAACTGCTCGCCGGCGGTCTGCAAACCACCTTGGTGCTGGACGCGCAGGAAGACGGCAAGCCCGTCGAGCGCATGGTCCCGTTCGTCTCGGCCTTCGTCGACAAGGTGGATCTGCCGGGCAGGCTGATCACGGTCGACTGGCAACCCGACTACTGAAGCCGCGCGGCTGTGCGCTGCATGCCATGCGCTTCGACGTCATCACTCTCTTTCCCGAGCTGTTCGCGCCTTTTCTCGCGAGCGGCGTGACGCGCCGCGCCTACGAATCGAAGCAGGTCGAGGTCGTGCTGTGGAATCCACGCGACTACGCCGAAGGCAACTACCGGCGCGTCGACGATCGGCCCTTCGGCGGCGGGCCCGGCATGGTCATGATGGCCGAGCCGCTGTCGGCCTGCCTGGACGCAGCATTGGCCGCGCGCGGCGCGGCGGCGCCGGTGGTCTTGTTCTCGCCGACCGGCGACATCCTGCGGCACGAGGCGGTGGCGCGCTGGTCCACGAGCGAAGGCGCGGTGCTGGTCTGCGGCCGTTACGAAGGCATCGACCAGCGCTTCATCGAGGCCAGGGTGACGCACCAGTTGAGCCTCGGCGATTTCGTGCTCTCCGGCGGTGAGGTTCCCGCCATGGCCCTGTTGGATGCGGTGGCCCGGCTGCAGCCCGGCGTGCTGGGCGACGAGGCCAGCCATGCGCAGGACAGCTTCAATCCGGCGCTCGACGGCCTGCTCGACTGCCCGCACTACACCCGGCCCGAGCAATGGAACGGCGAGGGCCCCCCTCCGGTCCTGCTGTCGGGCCATCATGTGTTGATCGAGCGCTGGCGGCGCGATCAGCGGCTTGCGGTCACGCTGCAAAAGCGGCCCGAGTTGATCGAGGCGGCCCGCGCGGCCGGCCGGCTCAGCGCGGCGGACGAGACGGTGCTGCAGAAAAAGCTATAATCCTCGGTTCCCCGATCCTCTGCCGGCCGCGTCGGCCCAGCCTTTCGAAGGCTGCAGACGCCTTTTGTGTAGCGCGCGCACGATCGAATCCAGGAAAACCATGAACCTCATCCAGACCCTCGAGCAGGAAGAAATCGTCCGGCTCGGCAAGAAGATCCCTGATTTCATGCCCGGTGACACGGTCATCGTCAGCGTGAACGTCGTCGAAGGCAGCCGCAAGCGCGTCCAGGCCTACGAAGGCGTCGTGATCGCCAAGCGCAATCGCGGCCTCAACAGCGGCTTCACGGTGCGCAAGATCTCGAGCGGCGAAGGCGTGGAACGTACGTTCCAGACCTACAGCCCGCTGATCGCCGGCATCGAAGTCAAGCGCCGCGGCGACGTGCGCCGCGCCAAGCTCTACTATCTGCGCGAGCGCAGCGGCCGTTCGGCACGCATCAAGGAAAAGCTGCCGGGCAAGTCGTCGGGCGCAGCGGCTGCTCAGTAAGGAGCGCCTCCTGCCGTGCAAAAAGCCGCCGTTCGGGGCGGCTTTTTGCGTTTGAGCCTCGATGCGTCGAGGCGACCGTGATATTTGTTGTGGCGCCGCGTGTCATGCCGGCGCCGTTTTGCGTTTTACTAGACAAGTCCTTTTCTTGACCACTCCATCACCATCCGCCATGGGCGCTGCCGCCGTCGATACCGTCAATGCCGTCCTGCCGTCGGCGTTGCGGTCCTTCGACCCGCGCCAGGTGCCGGTGATCGGCGTCGATGCCGGCCTGCCGGCGGTCGCTCCGGAACGTTTCGGCGCGCGCGCCCTGCGCGCACGTTTCGCCGCGCCCCCGGCCTGGGTGCCCGAGTTCCGGCGCGAGCCGCGGTTGACCGACCGCGCGCCCGCCCAGGCTGCCGTGCTGGTACCGATCGTGATGAGGGACGAACCCACCATCTTGCTGACCGAGCGGACGGCGCACCTCTCGACGCATTCGGGCCAGGTGGCTTTTCCGGGCGGCCGGGTCGATCCCGAAGACGCCAACATCGCGGCTGCGGCGCTGCGCGAGGCATGGGAAGAGGTCGGCCTGTCGGCGCAGTACATCGAGGTGCTGGGCTGCCTGCCGATCTACACCACCGTCACCTCTTTCGTCGTGACACCGGTGGTCGCTCTGGTGCGCCCGGACTTCGAGCTGACGATCAATCCCTACGAGGTGGCCGATGCCTTCGAAGTGCCGCTCGCGTACCTGATGAATCCCGCGAACCATCGGCGCCATGCGATGGTCGGCGACGATCTCAAGTCGCGCGAGTGGTTGTCGATGCCTTACCAGGACGGCCCCCACGAACGCTACGTCTGGGGCGCGACCGCAGGCATGCTTCGCAACCTCTACCGCTTCCTCTCGGCCTGAACCACGCGGTGCGAGGGCCGGGCCCCCGGAGCCACTCGCTATCATCGACGGATGAGCTTCTTTGCGATCCTGTGCGCGTTGCTGATCGAGCAGGTGCGGCCGCTTGCGTATCACAACCCGGTGTACGGCAGCGTGCTCGCATGGACGCGTTGGACCAGTCGCAATTTCGACGCCGGCAAGCCGCATCACGGCTGGGTGGCCTGGGCGCTCGCGGTGCTCGTGCCGACACTGCTGGCCCTCGGCGTGCACTGGCTGCTGGTGCTCACGCTGGGGCTCCCGTTCGCCATGTTGTGGAGCGTCGCGGTGCTCTACGTCACGCTGGGCTTTCGCCAGTTCAGCCATCATTTCACCGGCATCCGCGATGCCCTCGATGAGGGCGACGAGCCGCTTGCGCGCTCGCTGCTCGCGCACTGGCAGCGGGTCGATGCGGCCGACCTCCCGCGCAGCGAGATCGTGCGGCACGTGATCGAGCACTCGGTGATCGCGGCGCACCGGCACGTCTTCGGCGTGCTGGCCTGGTTCTCGGTCCTCGCGGCCATCGGCCTCGGGCCCGCGGGTGCGGTGTTCTATCGCATGAGCGAGTTCGTCTCGCGCTATTGGGCGCACAAGAACGGCGCTTCGAACCAGCCGTCCAGCGTGTGGGTTCAACAGGCGGCGGACCGGGCGTGGGGACTGATCGACTGGTTGCCCGCGCGCATCACGGCGCTCGGTTTCGCGGTGGTCGGCAGTTTCGAGGAGGCGATCGATTGCTGGCGCAACGACGCCCGGCGCTTTCCCAATGAAAACGACGGCGTGATCCTGGCCGCGACCTCGGGCGCGGTCAACGTGAGATTGGGCGGCGGCACGCTGAGCCCGGCACCGCTGACCGATCCTCTCTCGCGCGCGCAGGCGGGCGATCCGCTGGCCAGCGCTCGCGGCCTGGACGGCGGCAGCACGGTGGGGCGCGAGCCCGAGCCGGCGCATCTTCGCAGCGTCGTCGGCCTGGTCTGGCGCTCGGTCGTGATGTGGATGGTGCTGCTCGCGCTGCTGACGCTGGCGCGCTTGCTGGGCTGAGCCGGGGAGCTGCCACCGTGAGCAGTGCCCCCATCTTCTGGAGCCCGCGCGTCACCGCGCTGGAGCCCTATGTGCCGGGCGAGCAGCCGCGCATCGCGAATCTCGTCAAGCTCAACACCAACGAGAACCCCTATCCACCCTCGCCGCAGGTGTTCGATGCCATCGAAGGGGCCGCGTCGAGCGGCCTCGAGCGCTATCCCGACCCCGAATCGATGGCACTGCGCGAGGCGGTCGCTGCGCGCCACGGGTTGCAGAGTACGCAGGTGTTCGCGGGCAACGGTTCCGATGAAGTCCTGGCCCATGCCTTCTTCGCCTTCTTTCAGCAGGCCGAGCCACTGCTGATTCCGGACATCACCTACAGCTTCTACCGCGTCTATGCGCAGCTCTACGCCATCGCGTGCGAGCTGCAGCCGGTGGACGAGGGGTTGCGCATCGACGTCGATGCGCTGGCCGCGCGCGCGGCGGTCGGTTGTGCCGGCATCGTGATCGCGAACCCCAATGCGCCGACCGGCATCGGCATGCCGCTCGCACGCATCGAGCAATTGCTCCAGGCGTGTCCGCAGCGCGTGGTACTGGTGGACGAGGCCTACGTCGACTTCGGCGGCGAAAGTGCGCTGCCCCTGGTCGATCGCTACACGAACCTGCTGGTCGTGCAGACGCTGTCCAAATCGCGCTCGCTCGCCGGTCTGAGGGTTGGTTTTGCCTGCGGGCAGGCGCAACTGATCGATGCGCTCCAGCGGGTCAAGAACAGCTTCAACTCCTATCCGCTCGACCGGCTCGCGACCGCGGGTGCGATCGCCGCGCTCGAAGACGATGCCTGGTTCGTACGCACGCGCGACGCCGTTGTCGACACCCGCGAGGGCCTGGCGCTGCAATTGGAGGATCTCGGCTTCGAAGTGCTGCCCTCGCAGGCCAACTTCCTGTTCGTGCGCCATCCCGCGCACGACGCCGCTGCGCTGGCAGCGGCGCTGCGGGCGCGCGCAGTGCTGGTGCGGCATTTCGCGCAGCCGCGCATCGCCCAGTACCTTCGCGTCAGCGTCGGCACGCGCGAGCAATGCACGGCACTGGTCGATGCGCTGGCGAGCATCCTCGGCTGATGCGCTGGTCGCGTCTCAGGTCCGGCCCGAAACTTCCCTGAGCAGATCGACGTACTGATCGACGAAGCGCGCGGGCATGAAGGCCTTTGCGCGTTCGCGCGCCTTTGCCGTCTGGGTGGCCCTCAACACCGGATCGTCCAGCACCCGCTGCATCTGCGCGGCGAGCGCTTCGTCGTCGCCGTTCGGGAAGACGAGGCCGGCATCGCCCACGCATTCGGCCAGCCCGCCTTTCGCCGACACGATGAGGCTCTTGCCCGCAGCCAGCAGTTCCACGGCGACGCCGCCCATCGGCTCGTACCAGGCCGAAGGGATCACGCCGATCATTCCCTTGGCGACCCAGTCGACGAGCGCGGGACCCGATTGCGAACCGGCGAAAACGACGGACGGCGCAATCCCCAGCTCGGCCACCAGCCGCTCGATCTCCGCCCGCGCGCTGCCGTCGCCGATGAGCAGCAGCCGGGGCACGCCTCGGCCGCGCTGAACGACTTTCGCGAAGGCGCGGATCAAGGTGTCGACGCCTTTTTCCTGAACGATCCTTCCCAGGTAGAAGAACGCGAACTCGGGCCCGTCGCGGTCGGCCGCATGAAAGCGCTCGATCGGGAAGGGGTTGTAAATCTGCACCTGGCGCGGCAGCGGCAGGGTCTTGTCCATCCAGCGGGTGATGGCGACGTTGCGGGTGACGCCGAACTTCGCGATGCCGCGCCGCAGCAGCAGCTTCAGGCCATCCTTCAGCCCGCGTGCCCAGCCGCTGCGGCGTGCATGGAAAAGAACGGACGCAAAGGGTTCGAGCGGCGCAGGCGCGTTGTCGACCCATCCGGCACCGTCGATGCACGAGGCCTGGTAGCCGACGTGCACCCAGATGAAAGGCTTGCGATAGAGCAGCACCCAGGGCTGGAGCGCCAGGCTCGCACCGTTGAACAGCACCACGTCGGCCCAGCGGATGAGCTCGCGGACGCGTTGGCTCGACGGTTGGCGCACGACCTCGAAAGGGAATCGGGTTTCTTCTCCGGCTGGCGTCTGCGTGACCACCTTGCAGTCCACCCCTTTGGCCACGAAGCCTTCGACCAGCGAGCGCGACACGGTCTCGACGCCCCCGACCGACGGATGGAAGACGTGGGAATACAGCAGTACTTTCATCGGTGGGGACGCTGGCTCAGTTCGGCGAACAGCTCGCCATAGATGCGATAGCGCGAGGGGCCGATCGCGCCCGGATGCCCGGGCGACTCCACCTGCGCGATCACGCCGCAGCCCGGTTCGTGCAGGTGGGTGCAGTTGTAGAACTTGCACGCGGTGGCGTGCTCGGCGATGTCGGGCATCAGGTGCGCGAGCTGCATGGCTTCGATGTGTTGCAGGCCGAACTCCTGAAAGCCGGGCGAATCGATCAACGCCGTGGTGCGCGCATCGTCGACCCAGTACCAGGTGGTGCTGGTCGTGGTGTGCTTGCCGGAGTTGAGCGCCTGCGAGATCTCGTTGGTCGAGGCCAGCGCGCCGGGCACCAGCAGGTTGGTGAGCGTGCTCTTGCCGGCGCCCGAGGGGCCGAGCACCAGCGTGGTCTTGCCCGACAGCAGCTTCAGCAGCGTGGCGCGGTCGACCTCGGGCGAGGCCTTGAGCGACAGCGGCAGCACGCCGTGATGCATGCGGCGGTAGGGCGCAAGCCGGGCCCAGGCGCGTTCGAACGGGGCGACCACGTCGCTCTTGTTGAGCGCGATGATCGGCGCGATGCGCTCGGCCGCGGCCGCGATGAGCGCACGCGCCAGCTGGGTCTCGGAGAATTCCGGCTCGGCCGCGATCAGGATCAGCACCTGGTCGAGGTTGGCGGCGAAGGACTTGGTGCGGATCTCGTCCTGCCGGTAGAACAGGTTCTTCCGCGGCTGCACCTGCTCGATGGTGCCCTCGTCTTCGCTGGCCTGCCAGCGCACCCGGTCGCCCACCACAGCCTGGCTTTTCTTGCCGCGAGGATGGCAGATCAGCCGTTCGCCCTCGGGCGTTTCGACGAGGCAGTGGCGGCCATGGCTGGCGACAACGAGCCCGTCGCGCAATGCAGCGCCGCCGGCGGCACCGCCGCGTTGCTTAGCCAAGGGCGCGTTCCATCGGACTCAGTCTGCGAGCAGCGCGTCCGCCTGCGTCGCGCACTCGAAGTCGGTGGCCGAGATGCCGCTCACGTCGTGCGTGTTGAAGCGCACCACGCAGCGGTTGTAGTGCACCGAGAGATCGGGGTGGTGGTCTTGCTTGTGCGCGATGAGCGCCAGGGCGTTCACGAAGGCGATGGTCTCGAAGTAGTTCGCGAATGCGAAGGTCTTCTCGATCGCGACGTTCGCGCCGTCGCCGCTCAGCTTCCATCCCTCGAGCCGCGCGAGGCCCGCCACGATCTCTGTTGCGCTCAGTGCGCGTCGCGCGTGATTCTTCCAGTCCTTGGGCTTCAGCATGCTGGTCATGGTCGGCTTTCGGGTTCAGGCCGCCGCCATGCGCGCGAGGCGTTCGGAGGCGGGCGGATGCGAGTAGTAGAACTTGACGAACACCGGGTCGGGCGTCAGCGTCGACGCGTTGTCCTGGTAGAGCTTGAGCAGCGCGGCCGAGAGATCGGCTCCGCTGGTCTGCGCAACGGCGTAGGCGTCGGCCTCGAACTCGTGCTTGCGCGAGATGCGCACCGGCAGCGGCGCAACGAAGAAGCCGAACACCGGCACCGCGATCATGAAGAGCAGGATCGCGAGCGCGTTGTTGGGCGCCGCCATGTTGGGCTGCACGCCCAGGCCGGCATAGAACCATGCATGGCCCGAGAGCCAGCCCAGGAGCGCGAAGCCGGCCAGGCTGAGCGCGAACATCGCGGCCATGCGCTTCATCACGTGCCGGTGCTTGAAGTGGCCGAGCTCGTGTGCGAGGACCGCCTCCACTTCGCCGGCGTTGAGCTGGCGCAGCAGCGTGTCGTAGAAGACCACGCGCTTGCTGGCGCCGAAGCCGGTGAAGTACGCATTGGCATGCGCACTGCGCGTGCTGCCGTCCATCACGAACAGGCCCTTGGCCGCAAAGCCGCAGCGCTGCATCAGCGCGTTGACGCGGGCCTTGAGCGCGGCATCGTCCAGCGGCTTGAACTTGTTGAAGAGCGGGGCGATGAAGGTCGGGTAGACCAGCATCAGCAGCAGGTTGAAGGCCATCCAAGCGCCCCAGGCCCAGAGCCACCAGAAGCTGCCGGCCGCGCCCATGAGCCAGAGGATCAGGGCCGCGATGGGCAGGCCGATCAGCGCGCCCAGCAGCAGCGACTTGACCGTGTCGGCCAGCCAGAGCCGCCAGGTCATCTTGTTGAAACCGAAGCGTTCCTCGAGCCTGAAGGTCTGCCAGAGTGTGAAGGGGAGGTCGAGCAGGCCGCTGATCAGCGCGAACGCGACGAGCAGCGCGATCTGCTGCAGCATGCCGCCGCCGATCCAGTCGAGCAGCAGCTTGTTGAGGATGTCGAGCCCGCCCAGCAGCGTCCAGCCCAGCAGCAGCGCGGCGCCCCATGCCATTTCGAGCAGGCCGAAGCGGGTCTTGGCCACCGTATAGTCGGCCGCCTTCTGGTGCGCCGCCAGCGTGATCGCCCGGCTGAAGGCCTCGGGCACCGCATCGCGATGGCGCGCCACATGGCGCACCTGCCGCGTGGCGAGCCAGAACTTCACGGCGAGGCCCGCGACCAGCGCGAGGGCGAACGCGAACGTGAAGAAGAGGGAGGCGGACTGGGGAACAGACATGGCGCAGCGAGTTTAGCCCGCACGCTTGCCCCCTCGCGCGCAGGGTCATCGACGACAATCGCCCGATGCCAGAACCCACCGCCCCGACTGCGGCAACGCCCGCCGCCACGCTCAAGAAGAGCGATCAGAACCTCGTCTGGCTGGACTGCGAAATGAGCGGTCTCGACCCCGAAAAGGAACGCCTGCTCGAAATCGCCGTCGTCGTGACCGGCCCCGATCTCACGCCGCGCATCGACGGCCCCGTGCTCGTCATCCACCAGAGCGACGAGCTGCTCGACGCCATGGATTCCTGGAACAAGGGCACACACGGCCGCAGCGGGCTGATCGACAAGGTCAAGGCTTCGACGCTGGACGAAGCCACGGCCGAACAGCAGCTGCTCGAATTCATCGCGCGCTACATCCCCAAGAACGGCTCGCCGATGTGCGGCAACACCATTGGCCAGGACCGGCGCTTCCTGGTCAAGTACATGCCGAAGCTGGAGGCGTACTTCCACTACCGCAACCTCGACGTCAGCACGCTCAAGGAGCTGGCCAAGCGCTGGAAACCGGCAGCCTACAACGCCTTCAAGAAGCAGCAGGCCCACACGGCACTGGCCGACGTGCACGAGTCGATCGAGGAGCTCGCCCATTACCGCCAGACCTTCCTGCGCCTCGAGGATTGATTAGGTAAAAACCCGAAGCCGTGCGATAATCGCGGGCTTCGCTGCCGGGAACCCTTCAGGCAGCGTTTCTTGCATCTCCCTATCTTGCACACCGCGCCCTTTGAATGGGCCGCAGCAAAGACGAAAGTCATTGCTGAACGTCGTTGGATGGTTGATGTTTTTCACCACCCGACGGAGCGCCGCTCACGGCAGCGCTCGCGTATGAGATTTCTGAATGACCGACGCTTTTGAAGCGCAGGGCGAGTTCGCGCCTGTGCAATCCGATGAATTCGCCACCGCCGGCGAATCGCTTTCCACCACCACCACCGAAACGACTTCCTTCGAGGCGCTCGACGCCGTCGAAGCGGCCGAGCCGAAGCTGCCCAACGGCTTCATCAAGCTCGGCCTCGCACCCGAGCTGATCGCCGCGGTCGAAGACCTGGGCTTCACCCAGCCGACCACCGTGCAGGAGCATGTGATTCCGCGCGCCATGACCGCCAGCGGCCATGCCGACGGCCCCACGCGCTTTGTCGACCTGATGGTCTCCAGCCAGACCGGCAGCGGCAAGACCGCCGCCTTCCTGCTGCCCGTACTGCACACCCTGCTGCAGCGCCAGGCCGAAGCCGAAGCCGAGGCCAAGGCCGAGTTCCAGCGCCTGGCCGCCGAAGCCGCCGCACGCGGCGAAGCGCCGCCCAAGAAGCCCAAGCGCAAGGACCCGACCAACGCGCGCCACTTCAAGGCCGCCACGCCCGGCGCGCTGATCCTGTGCCCCACGCGCGAACTCGCGCAGCAGGTGGCGCATGACGCGATCGACCTGGTCAAGCATTGCCGCGGCCTGCGCATCGCCAACGTGGTGGGCGGCATGCCCTACCAGCTGCAGATCGCCAAGCTGCAGAACGCCGACCTCGTGGTCGCCACGCCGGGCCGGCTGCTCGACCTGCAGCGTTCGATGCAGATCAAGCTCGACCAGGTCAAGTTCCTGGTCGTCGACGAAGCCGACCGCATGCTCGACCTCGGCTTCTCGGACGACCTCGCCGAAGTCAACCAGCTCACCATCGAGCGCCAGCAGACCATGATGTTCAGCGCCACTTTCGCGCCGCGCATCCAGCAACTGGCACAGCGCGTGATGCGCGAGCCGCAGCGCGTGACCATCGACAGCCCGCAGGAAAAGCACGCCAACATCAAGCAGGTCCTGTTCTGGGCCGACAACAGCCAGCACAAGCGCAAGCTGCTCGACCACTGGCTGCGCGACACCACCATCAACCAGGCCATCGTGTTCGCGAGCACGCAGGTCGAATGCGACGGCCTCGCCAACGACCTGCAGCAGGACGGCTTCAGCGCCGTGGCGCTGCACGGCGCGCTGAGCCAGGGCCTGCGCAACCGCCGCTTGATGGCGCTGCGCCAGGGCCAGGTGCAGATCCTGGTTGCCACCGACGTGGCCGCGCGCGGCATCGACGTGCCGACCATCACGCACGTCTTCAACTTCGGCCTGCCGATGAAGGCCGAGGACTACACCCACCGCATCGGCCGCACCGGCCGGGCAGGGCGCGACGGTCTGGCTGTGACCTTTGCCGAGTTCCGCGATCGCCGCAAGATCTTCGACATCGAGTCCTACAGCCGCCAGCAATTCAAGGCCGAGGTGGTTCCGGGCCTCGAGCCGCAGCAGCGTTCCCCGCAGTCGCGCCCCGGCGGCGACTTCGGCGGCCGTGGTCGCGACAGCCGTGACAACCACTCGCGCGATCGCAAGTTCGGCGGCGGTGCGGGTCACCGCGGTGGCCCGGCAGGCGGCTATGCCGGCGCCAGCGGTTTCAACGACCGTGGTCCCGCCCGCGGCGGTCCCGGCGCGCCGGCTCCGCGTGGATTCCAGAACCAGGGCAACGCTGGTTTCGGCGGCGGCCGTGAAGAAGGCGGCTACGGCCGCAAGCCGGGCTGGGGCGACAACGCACCGCGCGGCGGCGCTGGCGCTGGACGCGGCGATGGTTTCGCACCCCGCGGCAATGGCGCCGGCCATGGTGGCGCCGGCAAGGTGTTCGTGCCGCGCGACGCGCAACGGCGCGGCGCTTTCAAGCCGACCCGCTGAGCGCCTGCAGCCTCGAGGCTGCCCTTGATCGGCAAAGCCCGTCTTCTCACGAAGGCGGGCTTTTTTCTTGTGCGCTCACGCCAGCGGCACGCTCGCTTCCTTGAGCACCCGCAGCACGAAGTGCGACTGGCTGTGCCGGATGCCCGGGATCTTGTAGAGCTTCTCGCGCAGCAGCCGCTCGTAGTCGCGCGTGTCGCGTACCGCGATGCGGATGTAGTAGTCGTAGTCGCCGGACACCAGGTAAGCCTCCTGGATCTCCGGGATGGTGGCGAGCACACGGCCGAACTCGTAGAGCGTCTCGTCGTTGTGGCTCTCCAGCGTGAGCTGCACGATCACCGAGTCGTGGTAGCCCAGCTTGGCGGCATCGAGGTCGATGGTGTAGCGCTTGATCACCTCCTGGGCTTCGAGCTTCTTGATGCGACTCCAGCAGCTCGTGGGCGACAGGCCGACCTCGGTGCCGATCTCCTGCAGCGTCTTGCGCGAGTCGTGCAGGAGGGCGCGCAGGATCGCCATGTCGAACTTGTCGAGCGATTCTTCGGAGTTTTTTTGATTTTGGCGATTGATTTTCATGAAGTTGCGCGAATTGCTTCAAAGAATGAAGCAAATTCTGCATCAGAACCGGAAGAATCGACGCATGCAAACACTCGCCCCCGTCGCCCCCACACCGGCGCTTCTTTCCCTGCGCAACGGCGCCCAGGCCCTGCTCGACACCCTGGTCGAATGCGGCGTCGACACGATCTTCGGCTACCCGGGCGGCGCCGCATTGCCGCTCTACGACGCGCTGCACGGCGAGGCGCGGCTGCGCCATGTGCTGGTGCGGCACGAGCAGGCGGCGGTGCATGCGGCCGAAGGCTATGCGCGCAGCACCGGCCGCGTCGGCGTGGTGCTCGTGACCTCGGGGCCCGGTGTCGGCAACACCATCACCGGGCTGCTCGACGCTATCAGCGACTCGGTGCCCGTGCTGTGCATCAGCGGCCAGGTCGCGACGGCGGTGATCGGCACCAACGCCTTCCAGGAGAGCGATGCGCTCGGCATGTCGCGGCCGGTGACCAAGTGGAATCACCAGCCGCGCGTGGCCGACGAGATCCCGGCCGTGGTGCGGCGGGCGCTGGACATCGCCGCCTCCGGGCGCCCGGGGCCGGTGCTGCTCGACGTGCCGAAGGACGTGCAACTCGCGCCCCTGAATCGCGGGGCGGGCTCGGTACCGTCACGCGCACGTCGAGACGTCACAGCGGCGCGCCTGCCGCCGTACGGCAGCCTGCAGCGCGCGGCCGACCTGCTTTCCACCGCGCGCCGCCCCATCCTGTACGGCGGCGGCGGCCTCATCAACGCCGGCCCCGCGGCTTGCGAAGCTTTCGGGCGCCTCGCGCATCGGCTCGATGCACCGTGCACGCTGACGCTGATGGGCCTCGGTGCCTTCCCGGCGTCCGACCCGCGATTTCTGGGGATGCTCGGCATGCACGGCACGCTGGAAGCCAATCTCGCGATGCACGAGGCCGACCTGGTGGTCTGCGTCGGCGCGCGCTTCGACGATCGCGTGACCGGCAAGCTCGACGAGTTCTGCCCGCATGCGCGCAAGATCCACATCGACATCGACCCAAGCAGCATCAACAAGGTGGTGCAGGTCGACGTGCCGATGGTGGGGGACTGCGGCGCGGTGCTCGATGCGCTGCTCGCGATGCCCGCGCTCGACGGCCTTGCGCCCGAACGCCTGGCGCCCTGGTGGCAGCGCATCGAACATTGGCGCGGGCAGCGCTGTCTCGACTTCAGGGTGTGCAGCGACGCGATCCTGCCGCAGCAACTGATGGTTTCGCTCCAGCAGGCCCTCGAGAGCCGTGATGCCATCGTCTCGACCGATGTCGGCCAGCACCAGATGTGGGCCGCGCAGTACCTGCATTTCGAGCGACCGCGCCGATGGCTGACCTCGGGCGGCGCCGGCACCATGGGCTATGGCCTGCCGGCGGCGATCGGCGCGCAGATCGCGCATCCCGATGCGCTCGTGGTCTGCGTGAGCGGCGACGCTTCGGTGCTCATGAACATCCAGGAACTCTCCACCGCCATGCAGCACCGCGCGCCGGTGAAGCTTGTGCTCTCGAACAACGGCTACATGGGCATGGTGCGCCAGTGGCAGGAGTTGAACCACGGCAACCGCCTGAGCCACAGCTGGAACGAGGCGCTGCCCGACTTCGTAGCGCTGGCCAGGGCCTTCGGCTGGGGGGCGCGGCGCGTGTCGGATCCCGCCGATCTGTCGGCCGCGCTGGCCGAGTGTCTGGCGTACGACGGTCCGTTCTTTCTCGACGTGCAGGTGGCCGCGCAGGAAAACTGCTTTCCGATGATGCCGTCCGGCCAGGGACATCATCGCGTGATGCTGGCAAAGGACCGGTGGTACGAAGAATCCTGACTCGCGGAACCGGAAAGGCTCACGCGCGACAATGTCGGTTGGCCGCGCGATTCGCATGGGCCAGCATCCATACTCGGAAAGAAACCCCAAGGACCGACATGAGCACAGCAAGCTACACCGACACCCGACTGCTGATCGAGAACGAATGGTGCGACGCCGCGAGCGGCAAGACCCTGGACGTGATCAATCCCGCCACCGGCAAGCCCATCGGCAAGGTCGCCCACGCCGGCATTCCCGACCTGGACCGCGCACTGGCCGCAGCGCAGCGCGGCTTCAACGCCTGGCGCAAGATTCCGGCCAACGAACGCGCGACCACCATGCGCAAGGCCGCCGCGCTGGTGCGCGAACGCGCTGCCGACATCGGCCGCCTGCTCACGCAGGAACAGGGCAAGCCCTTTGCCGAGGCCCGCGGCGAAGTGCTCGCCGCGGCCGACATCATCGAGTGGTTCGCCGACGAGGGCCGCCGCGTCTACGGCCGCATCGTGCCCTCGCGCAACCTGGCGGCTCAGCAACTGGTGCTCAAGGAGCCGCTGGGCCCCGTCGCCGCGTTCACGCCATGGAACTTCCCGATCAACCAGATCGTGCGCAAGCTCGGTGCCGCGCTCGCGAGCGGCTGTTCCTTCCTCGTCAAGGCACCGGAAGAAACCCCGGCCTCGCCCGCAGCGCTGCTGCAGGCCTTCGTGGACGCCGGCGTGCCTGCCGGCACGGTGGGCCTGGTGTTCGGCGATCCGGCCGAGATTTCGAGCTACCTGATTCCGCATCCGATCATCCGCAAGGTCACCTTCACCGGATCGACCCCGGTCGGCAAGCAACTGGCGGCCCTGGCCGGTGCTCACATGAAGCGCGCCACGATGGAACTCGGCGGGCACGCGCCCGTGATCGTGGCCGAGGACGCCGACGTCGCGCTGGCCGTGAAGGCCGCGGGCGGCGCCAAGTTCCGCAATGCGGGCCAGGTGTGCATTTCGCCGACGCGCTTCCTGGTGCACAACAGCATCAAGCAGGCCTTCGCCGAGGCGCTGGTCAAGCATGCCGAGGGCCTGAAGCTCGGCGACGGCCTGGCCGAGGGCACGACCCTCGGGCCGCTCGCCAATGCGCGCCGACTCACGGCCATGGCCCATGTGCTCGACGATGCGCGCGCCAAGGGCGCGACCGTTGCCACCGGCGGCGAGCGCGTGGGCACGTCGGGCAACTTCTTCGCGCCCACAGTGCTCACGGACGTGTCGCTGGAGGCCGATGTGTTCAACAACGAACCCTTCGGCCCGGTGGCCGCGATCCGCGGCTTCGACACGCTCGAGGAGGCGATTGCCGAAGCCAACCGCCTGCCGTTCGGCCTGGCCGGCTACGCGTTCACGAAGTCGATCAAGAACGCGCACCTGCTGTCGCAGCAAATGGAAGTCGGCATGCTGTGGATCAATCAGCCCGCAGCGCCGTCGCCGGAAATGCCCTTCGGCGGCGTCAAGGACTCGGGCTATGGCTCCGAGGGCGGCCCGGAGGCGATGGAGGCCTACCTGAACACCAAGGCCGTGTCGATCATGGCGGTCTAACCGCCCTCAGGCGCCGCCGGATTCCGCGAGCTGCTTGCGCCGGGCGTCGCCCTGGCGTGCGAGCATCCAGCCCGGGTATTCGGCGGGCAGCGCACTGACCTTGTCGAGCGCGGCGAGTTCGTCGCCATTCAAGGCAATGGCCGTCGCCGCGATGTTGTCGTCGAGCTGATCCACGCGCTTGGCGCCGATGATCACGCTCGTCACTGCCGACTGGTGCAGCAGCCAGGCCAGGGCGATCTGTGCCACGGAAACGCCCTTCGCCTGCGCGATGCTGCGCATCACGTCGATGCAGTCGTAGGCGCGCTCGACATTCACCGGCGGAAAGTCGAAGGTGGTGCGACGGCTGCCCGCTTCGGCCTTGAGCTCGCGACCGTACTTGCCGCTCAGAAGACCGCCGGCGAGCGGGCTCCAGACCATCAGGCCGACGCTTTCGCTGCGCAGCAGCGGAACCAGCTCGCGCTCGAGATCACGGCCTGCGACCGTGTAGTACGCCTGCAGCGACTCGAAGCGCGCGAGCCCGAGCCGTTCCGAGATGCCGAGCGCCTTCATGATCTGCCAGGCGGCCCAGTTCGACACGCCGACGTAGCGCACATGGCCGTGCTGCACGAGGTTGTCGAGTGCGCGCACGGTTTCCTCGATCGGCGTGGCCGGGTCGAAGCCGTGGATCTGGTACAGGTCGATGTGGTCCAGCTGCAGGCGCTTCAGGCTCGCCTTCACGCCATCCATGATGTGGTAGCGCGACATGCCACGCGAATTGACGGCCTTCGTGCCGGTGTCGCCGAACACCTTGGTGGCGACGACCACGTTCTCGCGCGGCACCTGCAGGTTCTTGAGCGCCTGCCCGGTGATGATCTCCGAGCGGCCGTCGGAGTAGGCGTCGGCGGTGTCGATGAAGTTGATCCCGGCATCGAGCGAGCGGCCGATCAGGCGCTCTGCGTCGGCTTGCTGCAGGTCACCGATCTGAGCCCAGATGCCGCTTTCGCCGCCGAAAGTCATCGTGCCGAGGCAGAGCTCGGAAACAAACAAGCCGGTACGGCCGAATTTTCTGTAGCGCATGTGAGGAGCTCCTTGGGTTGCGTGCTGCGAGCGTGCAGTTGCGCGAGTGTCGTTCCGGCAGGAACGTTCGCGGTAGCCCAATCCTCCGTCTGTATTGCCCGATCCTGCTGGCGCCATGAAAAAAAGCCCGCCATCGATTCGATGGCGGGCTTTTCATGTGGTTTTGGTGGGCCCTGAGTGACTCGAACACTCGACCTACGGATTAAGAGTCCGCTGCTCTACCAACTGAGCTAAGAGCCCCTGATCGACATTGCTGTCATTCAGGCAATCCCACGATTATAGCCACAGGCGAAGCACGCTCGATCAGCCGCGTTCGAAAATGCACGCGATGCCCTGGCCTCCGCCGATGCACATCGTGACGAGCGCATAGCGGCCCTGGATGCGTTCCAGTTCGTACAGCGCCTTCACGGTGATCAGTGCGCCGGTGGCGCCGATCGGGTGGCCGAGCGAGATACCGGATCCGTTCGGGTTCACCTTCGCGGCGTCGAGTCCGAGATCCTTGCTCACCGCGCAGGCCTGCGCGGCGAAGGCTTCGTTGGCCTCGATCACGTCCATGTCCGATGCCTTCAGGCCGGCCTTCTCGAGCGCCTTGCGCGATGCCGGCACCGGGCCGATGCCCATGTACGCAGGGTCCACGCCGGCGAAGGCATAGGCCACCACGCGGGCCATCGGCCTCAGGCCGCGGCGCGCCGCTTCTTCCTTTTCCATGAGCACCACGGCCGCGGCGGCATCGTTGAGGCCCGAGGCGTTGCCGGCCGTCACCGTGCCGTTCTCCTTCAGGAAGGCGGGCTTGAGCTTGCTCATGTCCTCGATCTTGGCGTCGAAGCGCACGTGCTCGTCGGTGTCGAACAGCGTCGTGCCCTTGCGGCTTTCCAGCGGCACCGGAACGATCTGCGTCTTGAAGTAGCCGCCCTCGATGGCTTTCTGCGCGCGCTGATGGCTGGCGAGCGCGGTCTGGTCCTGCATTTCACGGCTGATGCCCCACTTCTTGGCAACGTTCTCCGCCGTCACGCCCATGTGGATGTTCTCGAAGGGATCGTGCAGCGCGCCGATCATCATGTCGACCAGCTTGGCATCGCCCATGCGCACGCCCCAGCGCGCGGTGAGCGAAGACAGCGGTGCGCGGCTCATGCTCTCCGCGCCGCCGCCGATGGCCACCTTGGCATCGCCGACCTGGATGCTCTGCGCTGCGCTCACGATCGCCTGCAGGCCCGATCCGCACAGGCGGTTCACGGTGAGGGCAGGGGTCTCCTGCGCGCAGCCGCCTTCGATGGCCGCCACGCGCGCCATGTACATGTCGCGCGGCTCGGTGTTGATCACGTGGCCGAACACCACGTGCTCCACGTCCTTGCCGTCGACCTTGGCGCGCGCCAGCGCTTCCCGGGTCACCAGCGCGGCGAGCCGCGTGGGCGGCGTGTCCTTCAGGCTTCCGCCGAAGGTACCGATCGCGGTGCGCACACCGCTCACAACAACCACTTCTTTCATGACGATTCTCCGGTTCGAAGGAAAGGGTCGATGATGCCAGCCGGACGCTTCCCGCATCGACGCCGGCGTTACCATCCTGCCCGAACAAGGAGCCGCCAGATGACCGATCCCAACACCACCCGCCACATCGTGGTCACCGGCGCTGCCGGTGCCCTCGGGCGCGCCGTCGTACATCACTTTCTCGACCAGGGCGCGCGCGTGGCCCTGCTCGAGCACCGCATGGAGCACCTCGTCAACGCCTTTCCCGGACTCGACAACTCGCAACATCTGTTGCTGCAGGCTGACGTCACCTCGGTGCCGGCCATGGCCGACGCCGCGACCCAGATCCTGGCGGCCTTCAAGCAGGTCGATGCACTGGTCCACATCGCCGGCGGCTTCGAGATGGGCGAGCCGGTGCATGCGCTGAGTCGCGAGGCCTGGGATCGCATGATGAGCCTGAACGCATGGTCATTCGTGGCGGTCACGCAGTCGCTGGTGCCGTCGATGATCGAACGCAAGGCCGGCAGCGTGATCGCCGTCACGGCCAAGACCGCTGCACGCGGCGCGGCGCAGATGGCGGCCTACATCGCGTCGAAGAGCGCGCTGCAGCGGCTGGTCGAAGCGGCGGCGGCGGAGCTGGCGCCGCACGGCATCAACGTCAACAGCATCGCCCCCAGCGTGCTCGACACGCCCGCCAACCGGCAGGCCATGCCCGACGCCAACCCCGACACATGGGTGTCGACCGCCGTGGCCGCGCAGACCATCGGCTTCCTGGCTTCGCCGGCCGCCGCAGCGCTGCATGGCCAGCATCTGGCACTGGACGGCTGACAAAAGAAAAGGCCCCGGCGATGCACCGAGGCCTTCGAGTGAAGTTGGTGGAGAGGATGAGGATCGAACTCACGACCTCCGCATTGCGAACGCGGCGCTCTCCCAGCTGAGCTACCCCCCCAACGCACGGCGGATTTTAACCAGAACCGGCGCCCCCGGCGCGCAAGGAGCAGGAATCGCATGGCCTTCGACGACCCCGCCTGGCTGGAGGGCATGTACAACAACCTGGCGCGGGTGGCGGATCACCCGGCCTATCTCACGCGCTGGGCCCGCGATTCGGCCGCGGCCCGCGACGCCTTGCCCGGCCGGCTCGACCTGCGCTATGGCCCGGGTCCCGGCGAGACGCTCGACCTCTTTCCGGCGCCGGTGCCCGACGCGCCCGTTCTTGTCTTCATCCACGGGGGCTACTGGCGCGCATTGGACAAGAGCGACCATTCCTTCGTCGCGCCCGCGTTCAACGATCGCGGCATGTGCGTGGTCGTGCCCAACTACGCGTTGTGCCCGGGCCCCGCCGAGCGGCCGGTGACTGTGCCTGACATCGTGCTGCAGATGGTGCGCGCGCTCGAGTGGACCTGGCGCCACGTCGCGGCCTACGGCGGCGATCCTTCGCGCATCACCGTCGCCGGCCACTCCGCGGGCGGACACATGGCGGCTAGTTTGCTGGGCTGCGACTGGAAGGCGGTCGCACCCGAGCTGCCGGCGCACCTGGTGCGCAATGCGCTGTCGATCTCGGGGCTCTACGACCTGCGGCCCCTGCAGCGCACGCCATTTCTCGAACACGTGCTGCGCTTGAGTGATGCGGATGTGCTGCGCGCGAGCCCGGTGCTGTGGCCGGCGCCCTCGCGAGGCCAGCTCTATGCGGTCGCGGGCGGCAACGAGAGCGAGGAGTTCATCCGCCACAACGCGGCGATCCGCGCGGCCTGGGGCCGCAACGCCGTGCCGGTCTGCGAAGTGCTTGCCGGCCTGCACCATTTCAGCATCGTCGATGCCTTTGCCGACCCGGGGCACGCGCTGCATCGCTACGCGGTGCAGCTGCTCGAGGCCTGACTACATCAGCAGGTGCTCGCCCGCGTTGTCGCCGCCGAGCATGACGTAGTTGACCTTGCGGATGTCCATGAGCTTGCGCCCGCCCGCGTAGCTGATGGAGCTCTGGATGTCCTGCTCCATCTCGACCAGCGTACTAGCCAGCGTGCCCTTGATCGGTTCGAGGATGCGCTTGCCTTCGACGTGCTTGTACTCGCCCTTGTTGAAGTCGCTGGCCGAGCCGTAGTACTCCTTGAAGAGCACGCCGTCGACTTCCACCGTCTTGCCCGGCGATTCCTCGTGGCCGGCGAAGAGCGAGCCGATCATCACCATCGAGGCACCGAAGCGGATGCTCTTGGCGATGTCGCCGTGGTCGCGGATGCCGCCGTCGGCAATGATCGGCTTGGTCGCCACGCGCGCGCACCACTTGAGCGCGGACAGCTGCCAGCCGCCGGTGCCGAAGCCGGTCTTCAGCTTGGTAATGCAGACCTTGCCCGGGCCGATGCCGACCTTGGTCGCGTCGGCGCCCCAGTTCTCCAGGTCGATCACGGCCTCCGGCGTGCCGACGTTGCCCGCGATCACGAAGGATTTCGGCAGTTTCTTCTTGAGGTACGCGATCATGTTCTTCACGGTGTCGGCGTGGCCGTGCGCGATGTCGATCGTGATGTATTCGGGCGTGAGACCGGCGGCGGCCAGCTGGTCCACGGTGGCGTAGTCCGGCTCCTTGACGCCCAGCGAGATCGAGGCGAACACGCCCTTGGCCTGCATGTCCTGGACGAACTTGAGGTTGTCGAGGTCGAAGCGGTGCATCACGTAGAAGTAGCCGTTCTGCGCCAGCCAGGTGCAGATGGTCTCGTCGACCACCGTCTTCATGTTGGCCGGCACCGTCGGGATGCGGAAGCTGCGGCCGCCGAGGGTGACGCTGGCGTCGCACTCGGACCGGCTTTCCACCACGCATTTGCGCGGCAGCAAGAGGATGTTGTCGTAATCGAAGATCTGCATAACCAAGCTCCTGTGAAGGTGAGTTGAGCGCTTGGTCCGGCCGGTTTCCGCAAACGAAAAACCGGGCGCAAGAATCTTGGGCCCGGTGACTGATTTTACGCGCTCGATCGAAAACCGGCCTTCCGCCGCTTCGTATAACCCGCATACGCCCGGCTTTCTACAATCGACGGATGTTCACCGACCTCGCGGCCACCGCAGACTCGCCGCTGCTCCACAACCTCAACCCGGAGCAGCGGGCCGCCGTCACGCTGCCGGCCGGCAACGCGCTGATCCTCGCTGGCGCCGGCTCGGGCAAGACACGGGTGCTGACCACCCGCATCGCCTGGCTGCTGCAGACCGGCCAGGTTTCGCCGGGCGGCATCCTGGCCGTCACCTTCACCAACAAGGCGGCGAAGGAAATGATGACGCGGCTGACTGCGATGCTGCCGGTCAACGTGCGCGGCATGTGGATCGGCACCTTCCACGGCCTGTGCAACCGCTTCCTGCGCGCGCACTGGAAGCTCGCGAACCTGCCGTCCACCTTCCAGATCCTCGACACGCAAGACCAGCTCTCCGCGATCAAGCGGCTGATGAAGCAGTACAACGTCGACGACGAGCGCTTTCCGGCCAAGCAGACCCAGTGGTTCATCGCCGGCGCCAAGGAAGACGGCCTGCGCCCGCGCGACGTCGAGATCCGCAGCGAGGACGACCGCAAGAAGGTCGAGCTCTACCAGCTCTACGAGGAGCAATGCCAGCGCGAAGGCGTGGTCGATTTCGGCGAACTCATGCTGCGCAGCTACGAGCTCTTGCGCGACAACGATCCCGTGCGCGAGCACTACCAGCGCCGCTTCCGCCACATCCTGATCGACGAGTTCCAGGACACCAACCGGCTGCAGTACGCGTGGATCAAGATGCTCTCCGGCGCCACGGTCGAAGACCGCTTTGTGCCGGGCGACAGCAGCGTGATCGCGGTGGGCGACGACGACCAGAGCATCTATGCCTTCCGCGGCGCCCGCGTGGGCAACATGGCCGATTTCGTGCGCGAGTTCGACGTCTCGCACCAGATCAAGCTGGAGCAGAACTACCGCAGCTTCAGCAACATCCTCGATTCGGCCAACGAATTGATCAGCCACAACAAGAAGCGGCTCGGCAAGAACCTGCGCACCGACCAGGGCCCCGGCGAGCCGGTGCGCGTCTACGAATCGACCAGCGACTTCGCCGAGGCGCAGTGGATGGTCGAGGAAATGCGCCAGCTGGTGCGCGACGGCATCGAGCGCAAGGAGATGGCCGTGCTCTACCGCAGCAACGCGCAGAGCCGGGTGATCGAAACCGCGCTTTTCAACGCCGCCGTGCCCTACCGCGTGTACGGCGGCCTGCGCTTCTTCGAGCGTGCCGAGATCAAGCACGCGCTGGCCTATCTGCGCCTCCTGGAGAACAAGGACGACGACACCAGCTTCCTGCGCATCGTCAACTTCCCGCCGCGCGGCATCGGCGCGCGCAGCATCGAGCAACTGCAGGATGCGGCACGCGCGGCCGGCCGCTCGCTGCACGATGCGGTGAATGCGGTGGGCGGCAAGGCCGGCACCAACCTGTCGGCCTTCGTCGCCAGGATCGACGTGCTGCGCGAGCAGACGCAGGGCATGTCGCTGCGCGAGATCATCGAGCTGGTGCTCGACCACAGCGGCCTGATCGAGCACTACAAGGCCGACCGCGAAGGCGCCGACCGCATCGAGAACCTGGAAGAGCTGGTCAACGCTGCCGAGAGCTTCGTCACCCAGGAAGGCTTCGGCCGCGACGCGGTGGCACTGCCGGTCGACGAGCTGCGGCAGTCACCCGCCAGCCAGGGCCTCGATCCGAACCTGCCCATGACCGACGAGCCGCTCGCCCCCGATGCCGAAACCGGCGAGACGCTGAGCCCGCTCGCCGCCTTCCTCACGCATGCCGCGCTCGAATCGGGCGACAACCAGGCGCAGGCCGGCCAGGACGCCGTGCAACTGATGACCGTGCACGCGGCCAAGGGCCTCGAATTCGACTGCGTGTTCATCACCGGCATGGAAGAGGGCCTGTTCCCGCACGAGAACTCGATGAGCGACTACGAGAGCCTGGAGGAAGAGCGCCGGCTGATGTACGTTGCGATCACGCGCGCGCGCCAGCGCCTGTATCTCAGCCATTCGCAGACGCGCATGCTGCACGGGCAGACGCGCTACAACGTCAAGAGCCGCTTCTTCGACGAGCTGCCCGAAGGCGCGCTCAAGTGGCTGACGCCCAAGAACCAGGGCTTCGCGCCCTCGGCCTTCGGCTACGGCGGCGGCTATGCGACGACGCGCGGCGGCGGCGGGTACGGCGGCAGCAAGGACAGTTTCGCCAGCCCGCCGGTGCCGCCGCAAAAGGCCGCGCCTGCGCACGGCCTGCGCTCGGGCATGCAGGTGTTCCACAACAAGTTCGGCGAGGGCACGGTGCTGGCGCTCGAAGGCAGCGGCGACGATGCGCGTGCGCAGGTCAATTTCCCGCGGCATGGGGTCAAGTGGCTGGCGCTTTCAGTGGCCAAGCTGACGCCGGTGTAGCTCAGGCCGGCGCCGGGCCGCCCCAAGGCGGCCTGCGGCCCCCTCGGGGGGGCAGCGAGTACACGCAGTGACGGAGCGTGGGGGCCATTCAATCTGCGCTGAAACTGTCTCGGAAGGTGAACCAGGTCGAGCTCAGCGACATCGCCGCCAGCACCAGCGCGCTGCCGATCATCAGCGCGCTGCCGACGGCCGAGGCGCCGTCTCCCATGCCGATCGCCCCGACGCCCACGAGCAGCGTGGCGACCAGGCCGATGGCCAGGCCGGCGGCAAGGAACACGCCGAACCACGACAGGCAGAACATGGCGTAGGCGCCGAAGTTGCGGAACAGCGCGACCAGGCTGAAGAACAGGCTCTTCACCGGCTCGACCTGGTGCCAATGGACCAGGGCCGGTGCATGCCACATGGCCAGCGACAGCGGCAGGTTGAGGGCCATGACGAACATGCGGGCGGTCTGGAAATCGCTGCTCGCGATCACCTCGGGCGCGAGCGTTTCGTCCAGCAGATAGGCGCGCGCGAGCTGGCCGCCGTCGATCAGCGCGGAAACGCCCACCGCGGCGACGAAATAGACGGCGGAGATGAGGCCCAGCACGATCATCGGCCGCCATTCGGTGCGCACTGCGCCCACAGCGGCGACGAACATGGCCGGCGCGGCCGCCCGCTGGCCCTCGTTGGCGTGGGCTACCGAGGTCGCGACCATCAGGCCCAGTGTCATGAAGGGCAGCAGCACCGGCGCCAGCACGCTGCCGACGAAGGGCAGCTGCGAGGCGATCGAGATCGCCGCCATGAACAGGAAGAACAGCGAAATGAAGGCGAGCGGCTGCCGCCAGAAGGTCTTGAGGCCGCTGCGGACCCATTCGGCACCGGTGCGCGCCGGCACGAGATTCAGTTTCATGGGGTCGTTTCAGGCCGCCAGCGGCTCGCTCACGGCGTGTGCGGCGAGGGTGCGGGCGCGTTCGCGCAGCACGCGCTCGAAATGGGTCGGGTCGTGCGCCTTGAGCATGCTCGCTTCGCGCGGCAGGTGGAAGTCCCACAGCCGCGAGATCCAGAAGCGCAGCGCGGCCGCACGCAGCATCGCGGGCAGCAGGGCGCGTTCGGCGCCGGTCAGCGGCCGCACGGTGCCGTAGGCCGCCAGCAGGGCGTCGGCGCGGGCGGCATCGTGGCGGCCGGTTTCTAGGTCGATGGCCCAGTCGTTGAGGCACACGGCGAGGTCGAACAGCCAGCTGTCGGTACCGGCGAAGTAGAAGTCGAAGACGCCGGTCAGCCGGGGCGTCTCGCGTTCGGCGGCGGTGTCGAACATCACGTTGTCGCGGAACAGGTCGGCATGCACCGGCCCGCGCGGCAGGGCGGCGTAGGTCGAGGATGCGGCGATGTGGTTCTGGTAGGCGAGTTCGCTCTTCAGCAGCGCGGCTTGCGGCGCGTCGAGGTAGGGCAATACCACCGGCGCGGTGTCGTTCCACCAGGGCAGGCCGCGCAGGTTGGGCTGCAGGCGCGGAAAGTCGCGGCCCGCGATCTGCATCCGGGCCAGGAGGCGGCCCAGCTCGGCGCAGTGGGCGGCCGTGGGCGCCAGCTCGCTCTTGCCCTGCAGCCGCTGCACCACGGCCGCCGGTTTGCCGGCCACCTTGTGCAGCAACTCGCAGGGCGCGTTGGCCGGGATGGAGAGCGCATGGCCGTCGGGGGGCGCCACGGCCGGGTCGGCCACGGGCTCGGGCACCGGAATGCCGCGCGCCGCCAAGTGCTTCATCAGGCAAAGGTAGTAGGGCAGTTGCTCCGCCTTCAGGCGCTCGAACAGCGTCAGGACGAACTCGCCCGACTCGGAGCTGGCGAAGTAGTTGGTGTTTTCGATGCCGCCTTCGATGCCCCGAAGCGCGGTCAGCGGGCCCAGGCCGAGGCGCTGCACCAGCGCATCGGCTTCGTCGAACCCGACTTCAGTGAAGACCGCCACGCGCGCGCTCAGAACTTGAGCACGTTCCAGACCCGCGGGCCGTTGCCGCCGCTGCCGGTCTCCGAGGCGCCCTGGCGCTCGCGTCCACCGTAGTTGGGCAGCACTTCGTAGGAAGGCACGTTGGCCTTCGGCGTGACCGTGATGCTCTGCGTCTGCCCGCCGTAGCGGACTTCGTCGACCGTGGCGCCGCTGTCTTCGATCCGGATGTGCTCGATCTTCTGGTTCTGGCGCGACGGCTGTTCCTGCGCCTGCGCGGCGTCGGGCGGCGGCGCGCTCTGGGCGTGAACGACGGCCAGCGGGGCAGCGCAGGCCAATGCGGCCAGCACGGCGCTGCGAACGAGCAGAAGAGTTGGGGAGGACATGGAAGGATTGTAGGCGCCGCCCCCGGCGGCAGGTGTAAGCCGGCAGCGAAGCCCGGTGTGGTGCGGGGCCGCGTGCGCGGCACGGCAAAATGCTCCGATGACCGACAAGAAAACGTTGCTGCTCGTCGATGGATCGAGCTATCTCTACCGTGCCTTCCATGCCATGCCCGACCTGCGCGCCGTGCCGGGCGATGCCGGCAGCCCGGCCACGGGCGCCATCCGCGGCATGATCAACATGATGCAGGCGCTGCGCCGCGAGGTGCGGGCCGACTACGCGGCTTGCGTGTTCGATGCGCCGGGAAAGACCTTTCGCGACGATTGGTATCCAGCGTACAAGGCCAACCGCTCCTCGATGCCCGACGACCTGCGCAGCCAGGTCGAGCCGATCCACCAGGTGGTCAGGCTGCTGGGCTGGCCGGTGCTGTGCGTGCCCGACATCGAGGCCGACGACGTGATCGGCACGCTGGCCCGGACTGCCGCCGGTCAGGGCGTCGAGGTGATCGTCTCCAGCGGCGACAAGGACATGAGCCAGCTGGTCGACGAGCACATCACCATCATCGACACGATGAACGGCAAGAAGCGCGACGTGGCGGGCGTGACCGCCGAATTCGGCGTGCCGCCGAACCTGATGATCGACTACCAGACGCTGGTGGGCGACAGTGTCGACAACGTCCCCGGTGTGGACAAGGTCGGCCCCAAGACTGCAGCCAAGTGGCTGCTCGAATACGGCTCGCTCGACGCGCTGATCGCCCGCGCCGGCGAAGTGAAGGGCCAGGCTGGCGAGAACCTGCGCAAGGCCCTCGACTGGCTGCCCCAGGGCAAGCGCCTGGTGACCATCCGCACCGACTGCGACCTCGACGGCCACGTGAGCGGCCTGCCGGCGCTGGACGGGATCGCCATCGGCGCACAGCAGATCGACGAGCTCAAGGCCTTCTACGAGAAGTACGGTTTCAAGAGCCTGGTGAAGACGCTGGAGGCGCACGAAGTCCCGCCCGAACTGATCGAGGAGAACAAGAAGAAGCACGGCCCCGAAGGCGGCATCGGCCTGTTCGACGAGCCCGGTTTCGAGGCCGCGGCCAAGGCCACCAACCTGGCCTACGACACGGTCATGACGTGGGAGCTTTTCGACGCCTGGCTCGCGAAGCTGCAGGCCGCCGAGCTGGTCGCGATCGACACGGAAACGACGTCGCTCGACGAGATGCGCGCCGAGATCGTCGGCATCAGCTTCAGCGTGAAGCCCGGCGAGGCGGCCTACATTCCGGTCGCCCACAACTACCCCGATGCGCCCGAGCAGCTGCCGCGCGACGAGGTCCTCGCCAGGCTCAAGCCCTGGCTCGAGGACGGCACGAAGAAGAAGCTCGGCCAGCACGTCAAGTACGACCGCCACGTGTTCGCCAACCACGGCATCGAGGTGCAGGGCTACGCGCACGACACCATGCTGCAGAGCTACGTGCTCGAAGTCCACAAGCCGCACGGCCTGGCCAGTCTGGCCGAGCGGCACCTGGGCCGAAGCGGCATCGACTACGAAGACCTGTGCGGCAAGGGCGCGCACCAGATCTCCTTCAGCCAGGTCGCGATCGACAAGGCGGCCGAGTATTCGTGCGAAGACTCCGACCAGACGCTGGACGTGCACCTCGCGCTGTGGCCCAGGCTCGAGGCCGACGAGAAGCTGCGCTTCGTCTACGAGCTGGAGATGGCGTCCAGCGAAGCGCTCTACCGCGTGGAGCGCAATGGCGTGCTGATCGATGCGCCCATGCTGGCCGTGCAGAGCAACGAGCTCGGCAAGCGGATCATGGGGCTGGAGCAGGAAGCCTACGAGCTTGCGGGCCAGCCCTTCAACCTCGGCTCGCCCAAGCAGATCGGCGAAGTGTTCTTCACCAAGCTCGGCCTGCCGGTGATCAAGAAGACGCCGAGCGGCGCGCCGAGCACCGACGAGGAAGTGCTGGAGAAGCTGGCCGAGGATTTCCCGCTGCCGGCCAAGATCCTCGAGCACCGCGGGCTGTCCAAGCTCAAGGGCACCTACACCGACAAGCTGGGCCAGCTGGCCAATCCGCGCTCGGGCCGCGTCCACACCCACTATGCGCAGGCGGTCGCCGTGACGGGGCGCTTGTCGAGCAACGACCCCAACCTGCAGAACATCCCGATCCGCACTGCCGAAGGCCGCCGCGTGCGCGAGGCTTTCGTGGCGCCCGCCGGCAGCGTGATCGCGAGCTCCGACTATTCGCAGATCGAGCTGCGCATCATGGCGCACATTAGTGGCGACGAGTCGCTCCTGCGCGCCTTCACCGAAGGCATCGACGTGCACCGCGCGACCGCGGCCGAAGTCTTCGGCGTGGCGGTCGACCAGGTGTCGAGCGAGCAGCGCCGCTATGCGAAGGTCATCAATTTCGGGCTGATCTACGGCATGAGCAGCTTCGGCCTGGCGCGCAACCTCGGCATCGAGACCAAGGCCGCGGCCTCCTACATCGACCGCTACTTCGCGCGCTATCCGGGCGTGAAGATCTACATGGACGAGACCAAGGCGCTCGCCAAGCAGAAGGGCTATGTCGAGACCGTGTTCGGCCGCCGCCTCTACCTGCCCGAGATCAATTCACCCAACGGCCCGCGCCGCGGCGGCGCCGAGCGCGCCGCGATCAACGCGCCGATGCAGGGCACCGCGGCCGACCTGATCAAGCTCAGCATGGTGAAGGTGCAGGACGTGCTCGACGCCGAGCAGCGCCGCACGAAGATGATCATGCAGGTGCACGACGAACTGGTGTTCGAAGTGCCCGAGGAAGAAGTCGAGTGGGTCCGTACCGAGATCCCGCGACTCATGGCCGGCGTGGCGGACCTCAAGGTGCCGCTGCTGGCCGAAATCGGCTTTGGCCCGAACTGGGACAAGGCGCATTGATGATGAAGAAGACTCAAGGAAACAAAAGAATGAAGTTCTCCCGCTCCCTCGCCACCTTCGCGTTCTGCGCCGCCTGGCTGGGCGCCGCCTCGGCCGCGCCCGACGAGCGCATCGCCGCGCTGGCCGCCAAGGAAAAGCCCGCGCTGCTCGAAACCCTGAAACAGCTGGTCTCGATCGAGTCGGGCAGCCGCGACCTCGAAGGCCTGGACAAGATCGCCAACCTGATCGCCGACAAGTTCAAGGCGCTGGGCGGGCAGGTCGAGCTGATCGACCCGACGGCCGACGCCTACCGCATGGAGGACACGCCGGAGAAGATCGGCAAGGTCGTGCGCGCCACCTTCAAGGGCACCGGCACCAAGAAGATCATGCTGATCGCGCACATGGACACGGTCTACCAGATCGGCATGCTCAAGCAGCAGCCGTTCCGCATCGACGGCAACAAGGCCTACGGCCTCGGCATCGCCGACGACAAGCACGGCATTGCCGTCATCGCGCATACCGTTGCGCTGCTCAAGGCGATGGACTTCAAGGAATACGGCACGCTCACCGTGCTGATCAACGGCGACGAGGAAATCAGCTCGCCCGGCTCGCGCGTGCTCCTGACCCGGCTGGGCGGCGAGCACGATGTGGTCATGTCGTACGAAGGTTCACCGGTCAGCGAAGACAAGCTGTCGCTCGCAACGGCCGGCATCGCCTCGGTCACGCTCAACGTGACGGGCAAGGCGTCGCATGCGGGCGGCGCGCCCGAGCTGGGCGTGAACGCCCTGTACGAGCTGTCGCACCAGGTCCTGCAGATGCGCGATCTGTCCGATCCGGCGACCGGCCTGAAGATGAACTGGACCGTCTCGCGTTCGGGTACCAACCGCAACGTCATTCCGGCCAGCGCCACCGCCGGCGCCGACGTGCGCGTGCTGAAGGTCAGCGACTACGACCGTATCGAGAAGCAGGTGCAGGAGCGCGTGAAGAAGCAGCTCATCCCCGAGGCCAAGGTCGAGATGAAGTTCGAGCGCCGCCGCCCGCCGCTGGAGGCCACCGATGCCTCGCGCGCCCTGGCCAACCATGCGAAGCTGGTCTACAAGGAACTGGGCCGCGAGCTGGGCGCCGACGACAAGGTGGCCGGCGGCGGCACCGATGCCGCCTTCGCCGCGCTGAAGACCAAGGCGCCGGTGGTCGAGCGCTTCGGCCTGCAGGGCTTCGGCGCCCATTCGGCCGATGCCGAGTACGTGATGGTCGATTCGATCGAGCCGCGGCTCTACCTGGCGGCTCGCATGATCATGGACATCTCGCGCGACAAGATTTCACGGTAGAGGCCGTTCGTCTCGCGATGCGCCTGCGCCATATCGAAGTCTTCAACGCCATCATGCTCACCGGCAGCGTGAGCGCGGCGGCGCGGCTCATCAACATCACGCAGCCGGCGGTCAGCCGCACGCTGCAGCATGCCGAAATTCAGCTCGGCTTCCCGCTGTTCCAGCGCGCCAAGGGGCGGCTCACGCCGACCACCGAGGCGCTGGCGCTCTATCCGCACATCGAGCGGCTGTTCGCGCAGCTCGACGAGGTGCAGCGCCTGGCCGCCAACCTGCGCACCGCCAGCGACGTGGGCGAGCTGCGCATCCTGACCGTGCTCGCGCTCAGCTACGAGGTGCTGCCGCGCGCGCTCAAGACCTTCCGCGTCAAGCACCCGGGCGTCGCCGTCACGGTGGAGTCGCTGCATTCGCCGCAGATCATGTCCGCGCTGCTGCTGCAGGAGGCGGACGTGGGCTTTGCCTTCAGCCCCGCGGTCCATCCCTCGCTCACGCAGGAAGCGCTGGCCGACAGCCGCATGGTGTGCATCGCGCCCAAGGGCATGCTGCCGCGCGCGCTGGTGCGCAACGGTTCCGTGGCGCTGCACGACCTGGTCAACCAGCCGGTGGTCGGCCTGGACAGCCGCGATCCGGTCGGCACCAGCCTGAGCCAGGCCTGCCGCCAGGCCGGCGTCGGCTTCCAGCAGGCCGTGGTCACCGTGCAGACCTATCACGCGGCGCTGGCGATGGCGCACCACGGGCTCGGGGTCGCGCTGGTCGACGGCTGCACCGCGAGCTCGGCCGACCGCAGCAAGGTCGAGGTGCTGACGCTGGAGCCGCACATCCCGGTGCCGATCCGCGCGCTGCGCTTTGCCGGCCGGCCCGATTCGGTGGCGGTGCGCGGCATCACGCGCTGCATGCGCGAGGCGATCGAGGGAATGGCCTAGCTAGCCTGCAGCGCCTGCCCGATTCGCTCGGCCGACCCGAAGGCCAGCGTGAAACCCAGCGCGCCGTGCCCGGTGTTGAAGAGCATGTTGGACGGCGCGCCGTCCAGGCGGCCGATGATCGGCACGCCCGTCGGCGTCGCAGGCCGCATGCCGGTCCACGGATGCAGCTCCTCGAAGCGGCCGGCCTGCGGAAACACGGCCCGCGTGGCCTCGGCCAGCGTCTCGATGCGCGTGGCCGGGATGCTCGCGTCGTGCCCCACCAGTTCGGCCATGCCCGCCACCCGCAGGCGCGAGCCGATGCGCGCGAACACCACCTTGCGGGCGCTGTCGGTCACGCTCACTTGCGGCGCCGCGCCGGGTGCCGGATCGACGTCGACCGTGATGCTGTAGCCCTTGAGCGGATAGACCGGCAGGTAGGCGCCGAGCTGCCGTCCGAGTCGGTGCGAGGCCGTGCCCAGCGCCATGATGAAAGCATCGGCCTGCACGTCGCCGGCGCCGGTCTGCACTGCGGCCACGCGGCCGCTGCGCGCATCGAAGCCGCGCACCTCGGTGTCGAGCATGAAGCGCACGCCGCGCGCGCGCAGGGCCGCCTCGAGGCCGGTGCACACCTTGAGACAGTCCGCAGCGCACTCGCTCGGTGTGTGGACGGCGCCGGCCATCCGGTCGCGGTAGCCGGCCAGCGCGGGCTCGATGGCGACGCACTCGTCGGGCGTGACCAGGCGCTGCTCGCTGCCCATGCCGCGCTGCAGTTCCAGCTGTCGGCGCGCACCTTCGAGCCCGACGGCGCTCGGGTAGAGCACCAGCTTGCCGGTGGCGGAGAAATCGCAATCGGGCCCGACGTCGGCACGCATGGTTTCGAAAGCGGCCCGGCTCTGCGCGGCCAGCGCCAGCAGCTTCGCGGTGGTTTCGCGCGAGGTGCGCGCATTGCAGGCCGCCATGAAGGCCAGCCCCCAGCGCCATTGCAGCGGATCGAGCTGAGGCCGCAGCTTGAGCGGGGAGGAGGGCGAGAGCAGCAGCTTGGGCAACTGCATCCAGATTGCAGGATCGGCCAGCGGCTGCACGTAGGAGTAGCTGAGCTGCGCGCCGTTGCCGCCGCTCGCGCCGGCCCCGGGCACAGCGCGGTCGATCACGCTGACCTCGAAGCCCTGCCGGTTCAGCTGCCAGGCGGTGGCCAGACCCACGATGCCGGCGCCCAGCACACAGACGTGCATGACGTTCCTTCCTGTCGCTGCTTGTTGTTGGAAGCGTCGACTCTAGGCCGGCGGCGCAGGGGTGTGAAATGCCAAAACCGCCGCGGGCCATAGCCAAAGCTCATGCCTCCCACCCGTTCGGGCTGAGCTTGGCCTGTCCTGAGCTTGTCGAAGGGTCGAAGCCTGCGCCGGCCCTTCGACAAGCTCAGGGCGAACGGTGCGTAAGGCCCCATAACTTTTGGTCATGACCATGGGTGCAAAAGGAATTGTGACCATCGCATGAATCGTTCCTACACTCCGAAACACATTTCCAATCCACCGAAAGGGCTCGCATGAAACTTTCCGCATTGATGGCCGCCGTTCTGCTCACCGCCGCCGCGACGGGCGCGCAAGCCGCCGACACCCTGGCCAAGATCGCCGAGTCCGGCAAGATCACGCTCGCCTACCGCGAGTCCTCGGTGCCCTTCAGCTACCTCGACGGCCCGAACAAGCCGATCGGCTTCTCGGTGGAACTCTCCAACGCGGTGGTCGAGGCGGTCAAGAAGAAGATCAACAAGCCCAACCTGCAGGTGGCGCTGATGCCGGTGACCTCGCAGAACCGCATCCCGCTGATCCAGAACGGCACCATCGACCTGGAGTGCGGCTCCACCACCAACAACAGCGCGCGGGGCAAGGACGTGGCCTTCGCCATCAACCACTTCTATACCGGCACGCGCCTCCTGGTGAAGAAGTCTTCGAAGGTCAAGAACTACGCCGACCTCGCCAAGAAGACGGTCGCAAGCACCACCGGCACCACCAACGCGCTGGTCATGCGCAAGTACAACACCGAGAAGAACCTCGACATGGACATCGTGCTCGGCAAGGACCACGCCGACGCCTTCCTGCTGGTCGAAAGCGACCGCGCGGTGGCCTTCGCAATGGACGACATCCTGCTCTTCGGCCTGATCGCCAACGCCAAGAACCCGGCCGAGTTCGAAGTGGTCGGCGATGCACTGCAGGTCGAGCCCTACGGCTGCATGCTGCCCAAGGACGACGCGGCCTTCAAGCAGGTGGTGGACGACACCATCACCGGCCTCATGAAGAGCGGCGAGTTCGAGAAGATGTACAACAAGTGGTTCATGTCGCCGATCCCGCCCAAGGGCACGCCGCTCAACCTGCCGATGAGCCAGCAGCTGCGCGACAACCTCAAGACCCCCAGCGACAAACCGGCGACCTGAACCGACCCTGCCGTGACACAAGTGGTTGGCATTCTTGGCGGCATGGGGCCGGCCGCGGGCGCCGACTTCGTGCGGCTGTTCGTGGAGGCCTGCGCCCGGCACATGCGGCAGCGCGGCGAGCCGGTGCGCGACCAGGGCTTTCCCGAGCACTGGCTGGCGCAGGTGCCGGTGCCGGACCGCAGCGGCGCGCTCGAATCCGCGGCGCTCGGCGCGCACCAGCCGCTCGAACCGATGCTGCAGGCGCTGGGCCGGCTGGCCGCGCTCGGCAGCAAGGCCGTGGCCATCGCCTGCAACACCGCGCACGCCTGGCACGCCACGCTGCAGGAGCGCTTTCCGCAGATCGAGGTGCTGCATGTGGCGCGCGAAGTGTCTGCCTGTCTCGCGGCGCAGGACGTGCGCGACGCAGCGCTCATGGCCACCGAGGGAACCTACCGCGTCGGCCTCTACGAGCAGGCGATGGCCGACGCCGGCGTGGCCTGCCACCTGCCGCTGGCCGGCGAGCGCAGCCTGCTGATGCGCGGCATCTACGAGGGCGTGAAGGCCGGCGACATGCGCCTGGCCGAAGCCTGCTTCAGCCAGGTCGCCCGTCAGCTCGCGCAGCGCCACGGGCCGGTCGCCATCGTCATGGGCTGCACCGAGATCCCGCTCGGGCTGCAGGGCTCGGCTGCGGTGACCGGGCTCAGCCTGGTCGACCCGGCACAGGTGCTCGCCTCCGCGCTCGCAAGCCGGGCTTACGGTGGGATGGGGAACCTCGGCGCACGTCCTCCGGTCTGATCGCCTACATTGCGGCCTGCGCCTCGTGCGCCCGTCGTCCCTTGTCTGTCGATCAACAGGAGCTTGCCTATGCCCCCCTTCGAGAACGATCCCGGTCTGAGAGCCGAATTCGATTCGCTTCGCCCCGGCGAAAGCACTGAACAGGGCGCCACGCGCCGCACCGCGCTGAAAGCGGCGATCGGCGTCGGCTACGCGGCCGCCACGCTGCCGATTGCCGCGCAGACCGCGATCAAGACCCCGGCCGACGGCCTCAAGGCCGGCGCCATCAAGTACAACGTCAACGGCTTCGACGTGCCGGCCTATGCGGCCGCACCGGCCGGCAAGACCGGCCTGCCGGTGATGCTCGTGATCCAGGAGATCTTCGGCGTCCACGAGTACATCGCCGACACCTGCCGCCGCTTCGCCAAGGCCGGCTACCTCGCGATCGCGCCCGAGCTCTACGCGCGCCAGGGCGATCCGCGCAGCTACACCGACATCCCGAAGTTGCAGGCCGAAGTGGTCAGCAAGGTGCCCGATGCGCAGGTGATGGCCGACCTCGACGGCGCGCTGAAATATGCCGCGGCCAACGGCGGCGACGTGACCGAGGCCGCCATCACCGGCTTCTGCTGGGGCGGCCGCATCGTCTGGCTCTACGCGGCCACCGGCAAGGTCAAGGCCGGCGTGGCCTGGTACGGTCGGCTGGTCGGCCAGCCGAGCGAGCTCACGCCCAAGCATCCGATCGACATCGCCGCGGGCCTGCAGGCACCGGTGCTCGGCCTCTACGGCGGCAAGGACCAGGGCATCCCCCTTGACACGGTTGATAAGATGAAAGCGGCTCTGGCAACCGGTACTCCGGCGGCCAAGGCTTCCCAGTTCGTCGTGTACCCCGAAGCGGGCCATGCCTTCCATGCGGACTACCGGCCGAGCTATGTTGCGAGCGCCGCTGTAGACGGCTGGAATCGCACCCTGGCCTGGTTCAAAGCCAACGGTGTCGCCTAGAGAAGACGGCACCCGCCAGCTGCTTTCCACCGAAAGCCGTCCGATGGACGGCTTTTGTTTTGTTTGATGCAACCATGAACCTGCTAGCCATCATCGCCGCGACCCTGGTCGCGGGCATCGGAAGTGTGTGGATCGCCGCGCTGCTGCTGCGCGTGGGCGTGCGCGGCGGCAGCGGCGGCGTGAATCCGCAGCATCTGCTGAGCCTGGCCGCCGGCGCGCTGCTGGCCACCGCCTTCATGCACCTGCTGCCCGAGGCCTTCGAAAGCCGCATCGAGCCCGGCCTGCTGTTCGGCGTGCTGCTGTTCGGACTGGTGTTCTTTTTCCTGCTCGACAAGGCCGAGCTCTGGCACCACGGGCACGAGCACCACCACGACGAGGCCGGCGAAGCGCATGAGCACGAGCATCACGATCGCCACGACCACGCGCATCTCCACGCGCGTCCCGATGCGCATGCGCACAAGGCCGGCGGCTGGGCGGTGCTCACCGGCGACAGCGTGCACTGCTTCGGCGACGGCATCCTGATCGCCTCGGCCTTCATCGCCGATCTGCGGCTTGGCCTGGTGGCGGCGCTCGCGGTGCTGGCACACGAAGTGCCTCACCACATCGGCGACCTGGTCGTGCTGCGGCAGACTTCGCCCAATCCGCGCGCGGCGCTGGTCAAGGTATCGCTCGCCGGCACCATGACCGCGCTGGGCGGGCTGGCGGGCTGGTGGCTGGTCGATCGGCTCCACGGCTGGCTGCCGTACTTCCTGGTGCTGGCCGCCAGCAGCTTCGTCTACGTCGCGCTGGCCGACCTGATCCCGCAACTGCAGAAGCGCCTGCCCGCGCGCCAGACGGCATGGCAGATCGGCTGGCTCGCGGCCGGCATCCTGCTGGTCACGGGGGTGAGCCGGCTGGCCCACGGCGAGCACGAGCATGCGCACGACGACCCTGCGCGTGCGGAGCAGGGCCACAAGCACTGAGAGAGTGCATACGAGGCGCTCTCCGACACGCGGCCCGCCGCTGCCGTCCCAAACTCGGGACTGTTCAACGCGACCGAGGAGGCTCACACTTGGGGCTGCTCAACGCGATCCATCAGCCAAGGAGCCCGATCATGACCCGCGCCGATCCACCGCTGCATTCCAGCGCATCAGCCGACGACCCTGCGGACGAAGAACTCGACGACGAACTGGCCGAGGAAGGCCTGGATGAGGAAGAGGCCGAGGCCACCGACGAGCTGTCCGAAGAGACCGGCATCGACCTGACCGACGCCAGTGAACTCGATGCCGACAACGTGACGGCCGACGAGGAGTTCGACCGCGTGATGCAAGCGCCCGACTGAACGCCGCGGTCGGCGCATGAACGGTGAGTTGGCCGATCTGTTCGGCTTCCACATGCCGGTGTGGGAGATCATCCTGCGCGGGAGCGCGATCTACTGGTTTCTGTTGCTGCTGTTCCGCTTCGTGCTGCGGCGCGATGCAGGATCGCTGGGGATCGCCGATCTGCTGTTCGTCGTGCTCATTGCCGACGCGTCGAGCAATGCGATGCAGGGCGAGTACCGATCCATTGCCGAAGGATTCACGCTGGTGGCCACGCTGGCGGCCTGGAACTATGTGCTCGACTGGGCCAGCTACCGCAGCGAAGCGTTCAAGCGCCTGATGGAACCGCGGCCCGAGCCCTTGATCCGCAATGGCAAGCTGGTCTGGAAGGCGCTCAAGCGCAACCTCATCACCGAAGACGAACTGAAGTCGAAGCTGCGCGAGAAGGGCATCGAAACGATGGACGGCATCCGCGTCGCCTACCTCGAAAGCGACGGCGAGATCAGCGTGCTCGAGCGCCCGAAGGCCTGAGACTCAGTCTTCGAGCGTAAAGCCGACTTTCAACGTCACCTGCCAGTGGCCGATCTTGCCGTCTTTCACGTGGCCGCGCGTTTCGGTGACTTCGAACCACTGGATGTTGCGCACCGACTCGCTGGCCTTCGAGATCGCACGGTGCACCGCATCGTCGCTGCTCGTGGGCGAAGAGCCCGTGAGCTCCAGAAGTTTGTAGACATGATCGGACATGGAGCGCTCCTTTGGATGGAAACCGAGGCGCGGTGCCCGGATGGACACCGGCCCCGTCCATCATAGGCACTCAGGCCGCCGCTTCCTGCTGCGCCATCAGCTCTTCCTTGCGTGCGGCCAGCTGCTCCTTCAGCGTCAGCAGATCCATCTTGGACTTGCGCGCCTTCTCGAACATTTCCTCGCGCTCTTCCTTCACGTGGTGGTCGATGTATTCGCCGAGCACGATCACCTTGGCGTCGAACAGCGGGTCTTCGGCGCCCATCGATTCGATCTGCGCGATCAGGTCCTTGGCCGTCTGGTGTTCCACGGTGGCTTCGTCGAGCAGGGGATCGTCGTGGATCGCGGCACGCGCGGCCGGGTAGAAGATCTCTTCCTCGATCTGCGCATGCACGCTCAACTCGCGGCAGATCTGGTCGGCCAGCGCCTTGCGCTTGTCGGCGGACGCCTTGGCCTCGGCCAGCTTGTTGAATTCCTGGAACAGCTTCTTCACTGCGATGTGATCCGCGTCCAGCAGGTCGACGGCGTCGTTCTTCTTGGGAGGTGCTTTGCTCATGATGCTGATTCCTTCGTGGGTTCGTGGGGTGGGATGGCCACACTAGGAAGCGCGTCACGCAGTGCCTGTGAGGCCCCGCAGGAGGTCCGCGTAGGACGAACACGATCGCGCGCGGCGCGTCGTGTCTTTTGACATACCGACGAAGCCGGGCTTACTTCGCCCCGCCGGTGTACTTGGTCACACTGTCGGCGGTCACGTGGTAGCCGCTCACGCCCATCATCGAATCGTTGCGCAGGGTCTGCAGCTTGCCTGTGACCCACACCGTGTCCATGGCGCGGAACTTCGCGCCCTGGCGCGGGCGCACGTGCAGGATCTGGTTGGCCGGCGGCGGCGGCGTGTGGATGCAGGCGCCGAAGTAGGGCACCAGCAGGAACTCGGTGACCTCGCCCTTGTTCTCTTCGAGCGGCACGATGAAGCCCGGGATCTTCACCTCGACGCCGTTCATCGCCGGATTGGTCGGCGCGTTGTTCGAGACCTCCTGCATCTTCATCAGCAGGTCGTTGGCACGCGGATCGCCGTCTTCCAGCTTGCTCAGGTCCATGCCTTTGAATTCCTTCGCCGGGTCCCAGTCCTTGGGCACCAGCTCTTCCCAGGAGATGGTCCGCGGCTGGCCGGGTGCGGGCTTGGCTTCGGCAGCCTTGCCGCCGATCGGGTTGGTCGGCGAAGTCGCCTGCGGCGCGGGGCCGGCCGCGAAGGCGGCTGCCGCAGCGGCGGCGCACAGGGCCAGCAGGGGACGCAACAACATCGTCTTCTTCATCTTCAGATCCTGGGTGAAAGGCCGTCGGCCAGTGAGAGGCGGTAGGCGCGCACGCCGGGCAGCAGACTGGCCAGCCAGCCGGCCGCCAGCAGGCTCGCGAGCAATATCCATTCGTTCAGTGTAGGTTCGCTGAGGCGAAGTGTCAGGCCGAACTGGGCCTGCAGCCATGGCGACAGCAGGGCGATGCCGAGCACCGCGAAGACCACGCCGATCGCCACGCCCAGCAGCGTGACCAGTGCGCCTTCGAGCGCGAGCAGCGCCAGCACGTGGCGCAGGCTGGCGCCGACGGCGCGCAGCACCGCGAGCTCGCGGCGGCGCTCGTTGAGGCCCGCCATCACGACCGACACCAGCCCCGCGAGGCTGACCAGCGCGACCAGCGCCGACATCAGGAGCAGCGCGTTCTCGCCCATGCCGACCACGCTCCAGAGCTCGTCGAGCGCCACGCCCGGAAGAATCGCCATCAGCGCCTCGGCCGGATAGGTCGAGACCCAGCGTTGCACCGCGAACACCGCGGCGCGGTTCTGGAGCCCGACCAGCGCGGCGGTCACGGTCTTGGGCGTGAGGTCGAACTTGCGCACCTGCTCGGCCGGGATCTTGAGGCCCGGCATCGGCGCGCCGCCCGCCCATTCGAGATGGATGGCTTCCATCGCCGGCAGGCCGATGTGTACCGTGCGGTCGACCGGCGTGCCGGTGCGCGCGAGCACGCCCACCACCGTGAAGGGCTTGTCCGCATGCTCGGCCGCGTTGAGCTCGCCGCTGCCGTGCGCGAGCGTGATCTTCTGGCCCACGTGGTAGCCCAGCCGGTCGGCCACCTCGGCGCCGACGACGGCATCGAACAGCTCGGCGAAAGGCTTGCCTTCGCGCAGCTGCAGCGCCTGGCGGTCGCCGTAGCGGAAGTGATCGAAGTACGCGGGCGTGGTCGCGAGCACCGCGAAGCCGCGGTGCGAATCGCCCAGCGACAGCGGCACCACCCAGCGCACGCCGGGATGCTCGGCCAGCGCCTGCACGCTCTTCCATTGCATGTTGTTGGTGGCGGCGCCGATGCGGAACACCGAATAGAGCAGCAGCTGCGAGGAGCCGGTGCGCGCGCCGACGATCAGGTCGGTGCCCGAGACCGAGGAAGAGAAGTTCTCGCGCAGCTCGGTGCGGATGCGCTCGACACCCAGCAGCAAGAAGGTCGACAGCGCGATCGACAGCACCGTGAGCGCGAGCGTGAAGCGCCGGTTCCACGCGCTGCGCCAGGCGATGGCGAACAGCGCCTTCATGCGGCGGCTCCGGCCGCGGCGCGGTTGATCGCGGGCAGGAGAATGTGGCGGCCGAAGCGCGCCGCAATGCGCTGGTCGTGGCTCACGAAGACCAGCGCGCTGTGCTTGGCCTTGCAGGCCGCGAGCAGCACGTCGAGAAAGGCCTCGCGCCGGTCCTCGTCGAGCGCCGAGGTCGGCTCGTCGGCGATCACGAGCTCGGGCTGGCCGATCAGCGCGCGCGCCGCGGCCACGCGCTGCTGCTGGCCGACCGAGAGCTGCATCGCCTGGCGCTGCCACAGGCTCGCGTCCAGGCCCATGCGATCGAGCAGCTGTTCGGCCTCGCGCCGCGCCGGACCGTCGTGCGAAGCCTGCGCCATGCGCCGGGTCGAGAAGCGGCAGGGCAGCATCACGTTGTCGAGCACGCTGAGATAGGGCAGCAGGTTGAACTGCTGGAAGATGTAGCCCACGTGCGCCACGCGGTGGCGGTCGCGTGCCGAGCCCGAGAGCGCGGCCCAGTCCTGGCCCAGCAGCGTGACGCGGCCCGCGCCGGCCACCAGCACACCGGCCAGGAGCGACAGCAGCGTGCTCTTGCCGCAGCCGCTGGGACCGTGCAGGAAAACGGCTTCGCCGGCCGCGATCTCGAGCCGTTCGATGTCGATGCAGGGTGCCGCGCCAGGCCAGCCGAAACGCAGCGTCTCGGCGTGAAGAACGGGGATCACTTGCCCCAGGCCAGCCGCGCGTTCGGCCGCTTCAGCGTGCGCTTGAACTGGCCTTGCGGCGCGACGATCTGGGCGTCGATCTGGCGCGGCCCCTTGAAGGCACCGAACAGGCCGATGTCGATGAACTTCGCCGCCGCCGCGTTGGTGCAGTTGAAGGCGAAGGTGCCGTCGAGATCGGCGTGGCCTTCGGGGGACGCTTCGGCCTTGCCCAGGCCGAGCGCCGCGGAACGCAGCGTCACCGGCCCGAGCTTGCAGTTCGCGGCCGGATCGATCTTGAACAGCTGATCGGCCGCGCGCAGTTGCGCGATCGCCTCTTCGGCGGTTTTCTTCTCGGCATCGGTCTTGGGCGCATGTTCGAAGCCGACGAAGTTGTCGAGCGGGGACTCCATCTCGATCACGACCGTCGGCCCCTCGACCGCCACGTCGAGCCTGAGCTGGCCGTGCACGTGCGCGGCGGCCTGCGCCATGGCGGCCAGCGGCGCTGCAGCCAGCAGCGTCGCCAGCGCAAATCCGGAAAAAGCACGTCGAAGCTTCATGCCTTCGCACCTTGCCGGGTCGGCAGCCCCGGTGTGTTGCTCCACTCGCTCCAGCTGCCGGCATAGAGCGCGGTCGGCCCGAGCCCGGCGATCTGCATCGCGAGCAGGTTGGGCACGGCGCTGACGCCGCTGCCGCAGTGATGGACGACCGTTGCGGGATCCCGGCCCGCCAGCAGTGCTTCGAATTCGGCGCGCAACTGGGCGGCCGGCTTGAACTTGCCGTCGGGTCCGAGGTTGTCGGAAAAGGGCCGGTTCAGGGCCCCGGGGATGTGACCCGCGATCGGGTCCAGAGGTTCCACCTCGCCGCGATAACGTGCCGCGGCGCGTGCGTCGATCAGGGTCTGGTCAGGTTGCTCGAGCCGCGAGGCGACGGTCTGTGTGCCGACGAGCGCCAGCAAGGGCGCGCCGGCGACGAAGTTCGACTGGAAGCGCGCCGGTTCTTCGCGATCGCTCACTGCGCCGCCCGCGGCCTGCCAGGCCTGCAGGCCGCCATCGAGCACGGCCACGGCCTCGTGGCCCATCCACTGGAGCATCCACCAGAGCCGGCCGCAGTAGTTGGCGCCGTTGCGGTCGTAGACCACGGCCTGCATGTCGTTGGCAAAGCCCACGCTCGACAGCCACTGCGCGAACTTCTCGCGGCTGGGCAGCGGATGCCGGCCGCCCGAGGCCGGCGGGCCCTCGTCCTGCGCCACCGCCACCTGGCCATGCGCGCCGGGCACGCCGTGCTTCGCGCTCAGGTCGGTGTCGAGGTTGGCGTAGACCGCGCCGGGAATGTGGGCCGCGCGGTACTGCTGGGCGCCGGCTTCGGGCTTCATCAGGTCGAAGCTGCAGTCGAACACCATCAGTGGGGCGCCGCTGGTCTGCAGGGCTGCGAGTGCGTCGACGGAAATCAGTGTCGTGTACATGAGAGATCCTTCAATGTTCCTCGGCCGGCGCCTTGGGCAGCGAGCGCTGGCGCAGCACGGTGGCCGCGATGCCGCTCGCGACGATCAGCGCCATGCCGGCCCAGCCGGCCCAGTCGATGCGGTCGCCGAACAGCAGCACGCTATAGATCGCCGCGAAGACGATGCCCGAATACTGCAGGTTGGCGACCATCAGCGTACCGCTTTCGGTCTTGGCGCTGGCATAGGCACGCGTCATGCACAGCTGGCCGCCGGCCGCGAGCAGGCCCACGGGCAAGAGCCACAGCGCGTGGCGCCAGCTCCATTCGGCCCAGGGCGTGAAGCCGCCCAGCAGCGTCGCCGCGCCACCCGCGACCGCCGAGCCGAGCGCGAAATAGAACACCGTGCGCGCCTCGGGTTCGCCGACCCGCGAGAGCGCCACCACCTGCATGTAGGCGAAGGCGGCGGTCAGGCCGGACAGGAGCCCCATGAGTCCGGCGAAGCCCTGGTTGTCGCCCACGGTGGGCTTGAGCATCAGCACCACGCCGCCGAAACCCGCGAGCACGGTGAGCACCAGCGGACCCTGCAGCGGCGGCCGCGGCACGCGCCCGTCGCGGCCCGGCACCGGCACCCACGCGAGCAGCGCGCCGCCGACCAGGAAGGCCGCGATCCAGACGCTGCTCATGTAGTTGAGCGTCATCGCCGTGGCGAGCGGCATGTGCGCGATTGCGTAGAACCAGGCGCCGAGCGAGAACACGCCGATCAGGCTGCGCCAGGCGTGCATGCCCGGAAAGCGCGTGCCCAGCGAGACGCCGCGGCTGCGCGCGAACAGCCAGAGAAAGACGATGCCGATCAGTCCGCGGTAGAGCACCAGCTCGGCGCTCGTGAACCAGGCCGAGGCGATCTTCACGCACACGCCCATGGTGGCGAAGATCAGTGCGCCCAGCACCATCCAGAGCGCTTGCATGCCGGGTTAGCTTCGCATCTCGCGGCGGTACCACTCGTGGAACTGCTGCATGCCGTCTTCCATCGGGCTCTGGTAGGGGCCGCTCTCGTCGTCGCCGCGCAGCATCAGCGCGCGGCGGCCGGCGTCCATGCGCTCGGCGATCTCGTCGTCTTCCACGCAGGTCTCCATGTAGGCGGCCTGCTGCGCCTCGACGAACTCGCGCTCGAAGGCAACGATCTCCTCGGGATAGAAGAACTCGACCATGTTGAGCGTCTTCTGCGGGCCCGCCGGATGCAGCGTCGAAACGGTGAGCACGTGCGGGTACCACTCGATCATCACGTGCGGGTAGTAGGTGAGCCAGATCGCGCCGTACTTGGGCGGCTTGCCTTCGCGGTACTTGAGCAGCTGCTCCTGCCACTTCTGGTAGACCGGGCTGCCCGCGCGGCCGAGCCGGTTGGCCACGCCCACCGTCTGCACCGAGTGGTGATGGCCGAACTCCCAGCGCAGGTCGTCGCAGGTGACGAAGCTGCCGAGACCGGGGTGGAAGGGACCGACGTGATAGTCCTCGAGGTAGACCTCGATGAAGGTCTTCCAGTTGTAGTTGCACTCGTGCAGCTCGACGCGGTCGAGTGCGTAGCCCTCGAAGTCGAGGTCCGCGCGCGGACCGAGCTTCGCGAGATCGGCCGCGACGTTGCGCCCGGCGCCGGTGGCGTTCTTCTCGAACAAGAGGCCGTTCCACTCGGCCAGCGGATAGTTGTGCAGGTTGAGGCAGGGGTCCTGCTCGAAATGCGGTGCGCCGATCAGCTGGCCGGTGGTGCGCGGGTCGGCAGCCGCGTAGGTCCAGCGGTGCAGCGGGCAGACGATGTTGCCGCCGGTGCCGGCGTCGAGCTCGCCGCGGTCCTGCAGGATCAAGGCCTGGCGATGCCGGCAGACGTTGGAGATCAGCTCCACGCCCTTGGGCGTGTGCACCAGCGCACGGCCCTGCTGCTCCTGCGGCAGGGTGTGAAAATTGCCCGGTTCGGGCACCGCGAGCCGGTGGCCGACGTAGCGCGGGCCGGTGGCGAAAAGCGTTTGCAGCTCGCGGGCATAGAGCGCCTCGTCGAAGTACGCGGAAACCGGGAGTTGGCTCGAAGCCTGCTGCAGTTGAAGACTTAAATCAGACATGGGTGACCTGACCAAGCTCCCCACAGGGAGAAAGAAAGAGAACGGAAGGCTGCCGTCGAAGGAGGGTGCGACGGCCCGAGGAAATCGCCGGCAGGCGCCGGCATGGGAGACGCGGATTGTACCCGTGGGCCCGTCTTCCCGCCCCGCCCTAAAATGCCCTGTTTCATACACGACAGCCGCATGCCCAAGGTGCCCCCCACTTCCCCACCGGCTTCGCCCGAATCGTCCGACGCCGGTGCGCTGCCGGCGAGCTACGAAGCCGGGCTCCAGGAACTCGAACAGCTGGTGACCGAACTCGAATCGGGCCAGTTGCCGCTCGACCGGCTGCTCGGCAGCTACCAGCGGGGCGCGGTGCTGCTGGCCTTCTGCCGCGACAAGCTGCAGGCGGTCGAAGACCAGATCAAGGTGCTCGACGCGGGCGGCCTCAAGGTCTGGACGGCCGAATGAGGGCCGTGGATGCCCTGCGCTGGGATGCCGGACGTCTTGCCGCGTGGAGCGATCCGCGGCTGGCGCGCGTCGAGGCCGCGCTCTCCGAATGGGTCGGCGTCGATGCGCCCGTGGCGCTTGGCGACGCGATGCGCTATGCGGTGCTCGACGGCGGCAAGCGGCTGCGGCCGCTGCTGGTCTTCGCGGCCAGCGAGGCCGTCGACGGCCAGGCCGAAGCCGCCTTGCGCGCCGCCTGCTCGGTCGAACTGATCCACGCCTATTCGCTGGTGCACGACGACCTGCCGTGCATGGACAACGACGTCCTGCGCCGCGGCAAGCCGACCGTGCACGTGAAGTTCGGCGAGGCCGATGCGCTCCTGGCCGGCGATGCGCTGCAGGCGCTGGCCTTCGAACTGCTCACGCCCGACGGCGACGGCGTTGCGCCCGCGGTGCAGGCCACCCTGTGCCGCCTGCTGGCCCGCGCGGCCGGCAGCCAGGGCATGGCCGGCGGCCAGGCCATCGATCTCGCGAGCGTCGGCCTCGCGCTCGACGAAGCGCAACTGCGCGAGATGCATCGCCTGAAGACCGGCGCGCTGCTGCAGGGCAGCGTCGAGATGGGCGCGGCCTGCGGCGGCGCGATCGCGGCCGATGCGCTCGCGGCGCTGCGCGACTACGGCGCGGCCATCGGCCTGGCCTTCCAGGTGGTCGACGACATCCTCGACGTCACGGCCGATTCGCAGACCCTCGGCAAGACCGCGGGCAAGGATGCCGCGAGCGACAAGCCGACCTACGTTTCCCTGCTCGGCATCGACGGCGCGCGGGCGGAGGCGCGCGTGCTGCTGAGCCAGGCGCTGGCGGCGCTGGAACGCAGTACGCTGGCCGATACCGGCGCGCTGCGCGCGCTGGCCCACATGGTCGTGGACCGCGACCGGTAACGCACATAACAACAAAGCATTCCATGGCCCCGTTGCTCCCCACCATCCACGACCCTTCCGTGCTGCGGCAGTACGACCGCGCCCAGCTCAAGCAGCTGGCCGACGAGGTGCGCACCTGCGTGCTCGACAACGTGTCGCGCACCGGCGGGCACCTGAGCTCCAATCTCGGCACCGTCGAACTCACGGTCGCGCTGCACCATGTGTTCAGCACGCCGCACGACCGGCTGGTGTGGGACGTGGGCCACCAGACCTATCCGCACAAGATCCTGACCGGCCGGCGCGAGCGCATGCCAAGCCTGCGCCAGCAGGGCGGCATCTCGGGCTTCCCGCAGCGCAGCGAAAGCGAGTACGACACCTTCGGCACCGCACACTCTTCGACCAGCATCTCGGCCGCGCTCGGCATGGCGATGGCAGCCAAGCAGAAGGGTGAGGACCGTCATTCGGTCGCGATCATCGGCGACGGTGCGCTGACCGCCGGCATGGCCTTCGAGGCGCTCAACAACGCCGGCGTGTGCGACTGCAAGCTGCTGGTGATCCTGAACGACAACGACATGTCGATCAGCCCGCCGGTCGGTGCGCTCAACCGCTACCTTGCGCAGCTGATGAGCGGCAACTTCTACGCCGCGGCCAAGAACGTCGGCAAGACCGTGCTGCGCGCGGCGCCGCCGCTGTTCGAACTCGCCAAGCGCTTCGAGCAGCATGCCAAGGGCATGGTGGTGCCGGCCACGCTGTTCGAGCAGTTCGGCTTCAACTACGTCGGCCCGATCGACGGCCACGACCTCGATTCGCTGGTGCCGACGCTGGAGAACCTCAAGCACCTGCACGGCCCGCAGTTCCTGCACGTGGTCACCAAGAAGGGCCAGGGCTACAAGCTGGCCGAGGCGGATCCGGTGGCCTACCACGGGCCGACGAAGTTCGATCCGGCGGTCGGGCTCGTCAAGCCCGCCACCGCGCCGAAGCAGACCTTCACGCAGGTCTTCGGCAGCTGGCTGTGCGACATGGCGGCACAGGACACACGGCTGGTCGGCATCACGCCCGCGATGCGCGAGGGCTCGGGGCTGGTCGAGTTCGAGCAGCGTTTTCCCGATCGCTACTACGACGTCGGCATCGCAGAGCAGCACGCGGTTACCTTCGCTGCGGGCCTGGCCTGCGAAGGGCTCAAGCCGGTGGTCGCGATCTATTCGACCTTCCTGCAGCGTGCGTACGACCAGTTGATCCACGACGTCGCGATCCAGAACCTGCCGGTGGTGTTCGCGCTCGACCGCGCCGGGCTGGTCGGCGCCGACGGCGCCACGCATGCGGGCGCCTACGACATCGCCTTCGTGCGCTGCATTCCGAACATGAGCCTCGCATGCCCGGCCGACGAGGCCGAGTGCCGGCAGCTGCTCTCCAGCGCCTTCGCGCAGAACCATCCGGTGACGGTGCGCTATCCGCGCGGCGCGGGTGCTGGCGTCGCGCCGGGGCTCACGCTCGATGCGCTGCCCTTCGGCAAGGGCGAAGTCCGCCGCGAAGGCAAGCGCATCGCGATCCTCGCCTTCGGCACCTTGCTCTATCCGGCGCTGAAGGCGGCCGAGGTGCTCGACGCCACGGTGCTCAACATGCGCTGGGCCAAGCCGCTCGACGTCGAGTTGCTGCTGAAGGTCGCGGGCACGCACGACGCGATCGTGACGATCGAAGAGGGCGCGGTGATGGGCGGCGCCGGCAGTGCCGTGCTCGAAGCCTTGCAGGCCGCGAAGGTCGACAAGCCGGTGCTGCAGCTCGGGCTGCCCGACCGCTTCATCGAGCATGGCGATCCGGCCAAGCTGCTGGCCGGCATCGGGCTCGATGCAGCGGGCATCGAGCAGTCGATCACGGTGCGCTTCGGCGCCTCGCAAGCCGCAGGGAAAACCCGCCCCGATCCAATGTAAGCATTTTTTACAATCCCCGCTGACCCAAAAAGTCGGCAACGCGGCCACAAGCCGCGTTCTTGTTTTTCCAATGCACTCGGAGTCAATTTCAATGGATCGTCGTTCCCTCATCAAAAACGCAGGCATCGCGGGCGTGCTCGCTGCAGGCATCGCACCTGCGGTCCACGCGCAGGCTGCCGTTCGCTGGCGCCTGGCCTCGAGCTTTCCCAAGTCGCTGGACACGATCTTCGGAACGGCCGAAGTGTTCGCCAAGAAGGTGAGCGACATGACGGGCGGCAAGTTCCAGATCTCGGTGCATGCCGGCGGCGAACTGATGCCGGCTTTCGGCGTGGTCGACGGCATTCAGAACGCGTCGGTCGAAATGGCGCACACGGCGCCCTACTATTTCTACGGCAAGGACCCGACCTTCTGCCTCGGCTGCGCCGTCCCCTTCGGCATGAACACGCGCCAGATGAACGCATGGATGTACGAAGGCAACGGCCTGAAGCTGATGCGCGACTTCTACGCCAAGTACAACATCATCAACCTGCCGGGCGGCAACACGGGCGCGCAGATGGGCGGCTGGTTCCGCAAGGAAATCAAGTCGGTCGCCGACCTGAAGGGCCTGAAGTTCCGCACCAACCCCTTCGCGGGCAAGGTGCTCGAACCCTTCGGCGTGATCCCGCAGTCGATCCCCGGCGCCGACCTGTACCCCGCGCTCGAAAAGGGCACGCTGGATGCGCTCGAATGGGTCGGCCCTTACGACGACCAGAAGCTCGGCTTCAACAAGGTCGCCAAGTTCTACTATTACCCCGGCTGGTGGGAAGGCGGCCCCGAGCTGGACTTCTACATCAACAACAAGGCATGGGACAGCCTGTCGGCCGAGTACAAGGCGATCGTCGAAGCGGCAGCCGCGCATGCCAACATCACGATGACGGCCAAGTACGACGCGCGCAATCCCGTCGCGCTGAAGCAGCTGGTCGGTTCGGGCACCGTGCTGAAGCCCTTCACGCAGGACGTGATGAACGCCGCGTTCAAGTCGGCCCAGCAGATCTATGCCGAGCTGAACAACAGCAACCCGGAATGGAAGAAGGTCTACGTCGACTACGCCAAGTTCCTGGCCGACCAGAATGCCTGGTTCCGTTTCACCGAAGGCACCTTCGACCGCTTCATGCAGCAGCAGAAGCTCTGAGCCTGCTTCGCTTCGAGACCAAGGCCCCGCCCTTCAAGGCGGGGCTTTTTTCATGGTCATTCGCTCCGCCACACGTTCGGCGAAGCCCGTGAGCAGCCGCGCGTCGGCCGAGTGGAACCAGGTGACCGCGCCGTTGCGCCGCCGCACCAGCAGGCGCGGCGCGATGATGCGGTCGACCCAGCGCCAGTGAACCAGCTTGAGCTGCGACACGTCGGCCGCCTGCTCGCGCTTGTTCCACAGCCAGGTCTGGCTCAGCACGTCGCCTTCGAGGCGCGTGCGGCTGTAGACGATCCAGTAGCCGATCCAGACGATGCACAGGGCCGCGAGGCCGAAGAGCACGAGGCTTGGCGTCGACCACTCGGCGCTTCGCAGCGTCGGCAGGCTCCAGAGACCGACGCCGATCAGGTCGACGATCAGCACCACCGCGAGGATCCGCACGAAGGGCGGGTAGGCCGGGCTCTCCAGCGTGACGGGGGATTCGTCGCCGCTCACTGCTTGGCGGGCGGCTCGGGCTCGGGCATCGGCAGCGCATCGGGTGCCGGTGCGGAGGCATCGGGCGTCGCCGGCTTCTGGTTGCCGAACGGGTCTTCCATGTTGATGCTGCTGTTGTCCGGACCCTGGTCCGGCATCTCGAGCCTCACCTTGTCGATGTCGACCTCGACCTTCTTGTCGAGGAACACGGTGACGGTCTGCGGGAAGAAGATCACGATCGCCACCAGCAGCAGCTGCAGGCCGACCCACGGAATCGCACCGAGGTAGATGTCGCGCGATTCGACCTTGCGCGGCAGCGCCCCGTTCTTGAACAGCGTGTCCGCGATGCCGCGCAAATAGAACAGCGCAAAGCCGAAGGGCGGATGCATGAAGGAGGTCTGCATGTTCACGCACAGCAGCACGCCGAACCACACCATGTCGATGCCCAGCTTGGCCGCGACCGGCCCCAGCATCGGCAGGATGATGAAGGCGATCTCGAAGAAGTCGAGGAAGAAGGCGAGGAAGAAGACGAAGATGTTGACGACGATCAGGAAGCCGATCTGTCCGCCGGGCAGGCCCGAGAGCAGGTGCTCGATCCACTTCGCGCCGTCGACGCCCTGGAACACGAGCGAGAACACGCGCGAGCCGATCAGGATGAAGACCACCATCGCCGTCAGGCGCATGGTGCCGTTCATGGCTTCCTTGAGCATCTGCCAGTTGAGCCGCCGGTGGATGGCGGCCAGCACCAGCGAACCCACGGCGCCCATCGCGCCGGCTTCGGTCGGCGTGGCGATCGCATGGTCCATGAAGGGCAGGCCGCCCATCGAACCGAGCACCGCGAAGATCAGGATGGCCGAGGGGATGATGCCGCGCAGGCACTTGGCCCACAACGCCCAGCCGACCAGCGTGCGCGCGGTGACCGGCACGCCGGGCACATAGCTCGGGCGGATGCGCGACACCAGGAAGGTGTAGATCGCGAAGATCAGCACCTGCAGGATCGACGGGCCCCACGCGCCCTTGTACATCTGGCCGACATCGGTGCCGAGCTGGTCGGCCATCACGATCAGCACCAGAGACGGCGGCACCAACTGCGTGATGGTGCCCGAGGCCGCCAGCACGCCGGTCGAATAGCGCATGTTGTAGCCGTAGCGCATCATGACCGGCAGCGAGATCATCGCCATCGCGATCACCTGGCCGGCCACGGTGCCGGTGATGGCGCCGAGGATGAAGCCGACGATGATCACCGAATAGCCCAGGCCGCCGCGCACCGGGCCGAAGAGCTGGCCCATCGAATCGAGCATGTCCTCGGCCAGGCCGCACTTCTCGAGCACCGCGCCCATCAGCGTGAAGAAGGGAATGGCCAGCAGCGTCTCGTTCGACAGGATGCCGAACACGTTGAGCGGCAGGTTGGCCATGAAGCCGGCCGGGAACCAGCCCATCTCGATCGCGATGAAGCCGCTGAGCAGGCCCAGCGCCGAGAGCGAGAACGCGACCGGAAAACCGATCAGCATGATCACGATCAGCCCCGCGAACATGATCGGGGCGAAATTTTCCATCTGCATTTTTTTATCCTGCGAAGCGGTGCGGTCGGCGTGTCGTGGCGGCGTTCACTGCACCGGCTTCTCGTAGTGCGTGTCCATCTCGATCAGGCCGCGCAGGTAGGCGATGCGCTTGATGATTTCCGCCACACCCTGCAGGAAGAGGGCGCCGAAACCCAGCGGCATCATCAACGCGGCAGGCCAGCGGATCAGGCCGCCGATGTTGCCCGACATCTCGCCGCTCTTCAGCATGCCGAGGAAGAAGGGCAGCGTCAGCCAGAAGAGCAGGCCCATCACGGGCAGCAGGAAGAAGGCGAGACCGAAGAGGTCGACGTACACCGGGCCGTTGCGCTTGAGCTTGCCGTAGATGATGTCGACCCGCACGTGTTCGTTGAGCTTCAACACCAGCGGCGCTCCGAGCATCACGGTGGCGGCGAAGAGATACCACTGGATCTCGAGCCACGAGTTGGAGCTGAAGTCCAGGCCGTAGCGGACGAAGGCATTGCCGGCCGAGATGAGCGAGGCGGCGAGCACGGCCCATGCAGCCACCTTGCCGAACTGGGCGCTGATCCAGTCCATGGCCAGTGCGAATTTGAGTAACGCAGACACGATATGTCTCCCTGCGGGAAAGAAATTTGGCGCCAGTCGGGTAGGGTCGGCGCAAAGCCCGCAATGGTAACGCCGTGCTGCAAGGCCTTCATGGCCGGCACGCGGGCGGGTTTACCCGGGGAGGTCCGGGTCATGGTCAGCAGCAGGGCCGGTGGCCATAATCGCGCATGCCTTCGAGCCCGCCGTCCAGCACGCCTTTCGGCACTTCGGGTCTGCCTTTCTCGATCGATTCGCCGGACATGCGCCGCGCGGGCCGCGAGCTGCTTTCGCTGGCGCTGATCGATGCGCGCAACCACACGCTGCATCTTCTTTCGCTGTACGAACAGGCGCTCGGTTCGCCGGCGCTGGCGGTGCAGCGGGAGGACGGCGTCGAGCCGCCGCGCTGGTTGGCCGGACACATCGGCTGGTTCGCGGAATGGTGGATCGCGCGCAACACGCAGCGCGCTTTCGGCGCCGAGTGCCCGGTGCGTCCCACGCGCCTGGCGCCGATCGAGCCGCAGGCCGACCTGTGGTGGAACCCGGCGCAGATCGATCCCGAGGACCGCTGGTCGCCCGAGCTGCCCGATCTCGCGCACACCAAGGCCTATCTGCTCGAGACGCTGGAGAGCACGCTCGAGCTGCTCGAACATGCGGTCGAGACCGACGCCGGTCTCTACTTCTACCGGCTCGCGCTGTTCCATGAAGACCTCCGCGGCGAGCAGCTGGTCGTCATGGCGCAAACGCTGGGCCTGCCGCTGGGGGTGGAGATCGAGCCCACGCCGGTCGTGCGCGAGCCCTTGCTGATACCGGCCAGCGCATGGGAGCTGGGCCTGGGCGACGGCGGCTTCGCGTTCGCGCAGGAGCGCGGCCTGCGCCGGGTCGAGGTGCCCGAGTTCGAGATCGATGCGCAGCCCGTCACCTGGAGCCAATACGCGGAGTTCGTCGACGACGGCGGCTACGACCGCGAGGAGCTGTGGAGCCCCGGAGGCCGCGCGTGGCTGGCGGCACAGGTCGAGGGGCGGCGCGGGCCGCGCCATGTCGAGCAGATCGGCGTGGCGCGCCACGGCAGCGGCGGCTCGGTGCTGCAGCATCGCTTCGGTCGCACGGTGCGCGCCGCCGGCAACCACAGCGCCGTGCACGTGGCCTGGTGGGAGGCCGATGCGTGGGCGCGCTGGGCCGGGCGCCGGCTCGCGACCGAAGTCGAGTGGGAGCTTGCGGCCCACACCGCGGGACGCCGCGGCTTTCGCTGGGCCGATGTCCACGAATGGACCGCGGGCACGCTGAAGCCCTGGCCGGGCTTCCGCGCCGATCCGTGGAGCTGGGGCACCGAGTTCGATCCGCAACCGTTCTTCGGCCAGGCCCGCGTGCTGCGCGGCGCGTCGCTCGCGACACGCGCACGTTTGCGCTCGGCGAAGCGGCGCGGTTTCGCCTTGCCGGAGCGCGACGAGGGCTTCTTCGGATTTCGCACCTGCGCCTTCTAGCGGGCCTCGTGGCCCGGCCGTGCCATCATGGGGCTCGACATCAAAGGAAAGGGCGCTGCCGAATGGCTCGCACGCGTGACCCGGCTGGCTACGACGGCCAGCGAGAAATGATTCTTTCCAATGCGGCGCAGCTGTTCGCGCAGCGCGGCTATGCGGGCACCTCGATGAACGAGGTGGCCGCCGCCTGCGGCGTGTCGAAGGCGACGCTCTACCACTACGTGCGCGACAAGCACGACCTGGCGGTGCGCATCGCAGAGGAGCATGTGCGGCGTCTGGAGGAGGTGGTCGACGACGTGCTGCGCGAGCACGCGACCCCCGAGGCGCGGCTCGCCGAACTGATCCGCCGCTTCGTTGCCGAATACGCGATCGCGCAGAACGCCCAGCGTGTGCTGACCGAAGACGTGCGCTTCCTGCGCGCGGAGGATCAGACGCGCATCGTGGAGGTGGAGCGCCGCGTGGTTGCCGCCTTCGCGCGGACCATCGCCGAAGTGCGCGGCGAGGACGCGCAAAGCAAGCTCGGCAAACCGATGGCGATGCTGCTCTTCGGCATGATCAACTGGATGTTCACCTGGCTCAAGCCGGGCCGCGAGCTCGATCACGCGGCCATCGGTACGATGGTGGCCCAGCTCTTCTTCGGCGGCGTGCGGGCCGTCGAATTCCCGGACGCGCTGGCTGCGCCCGCCAAGCGCGTTGCCGGCGCCGGTCGCAAGGCGCGCTAGCCGCGCTTGGTCGCGATCAGCGAGCGTGCCACCGGCGACTGCAGGTGCGGGCGGTTTTCTTCCACCGCGCGCAGCGGCTCGACCTCCACCAGGCTGGCCAGGCAGCGCCGCGTGAGGTCCTGGTAAATCAGCGTGCCTTCGAGCTTCCACGCGATGTCGTCGTCGCCGAGTTCGCGCCGCACCCGGGCCGGTATGCCCGCCACCAGGCTGCGCGCCGGCACCTTCATGCCGGCCGGCACGAACGCGCAGGCGGCGACGAAGGCGAAGGCGCCGATCTCGGCCTCGTCCATCACCACCGCATTCATGCCCACCAGCGCATCGCGCTTCACGACGCAGCTGTGGAGCACCGCGCCGTGGCCGATATGGCCGTTCTCCTCGACCACCGTGTCCTGATCCGGAAAGCCGTGGATCGTGCAGTTGTCCTGCACGTTGGAGCCGCGCTCCAGCACGATGCGGCCGAAGTCGCCGCGCAGGCTTGCGCAGGGGCCGACGTAGCAGTCCGGGCCGACGATCACGTCGCCGATCAGCACGGCCGTGGGGTGGACGTAGGCGGTGGCATCGACCACCGGCGTGACGCCTTCGAGTGCGTAGCAGGGCATCGGATGAGCTCCAGCAAGGTTGGAAAAACGGAGGGTGCGCGCTAGGCTTCGGGTTAATACTGAATGTCTACCCTTGCGGCGATGGAACTGCAAATCCTATAATCAACCGAACGGTCGGTCAATTATTCGATCTGCTCTTTCGGGGCCGATCTTCAACCTTCCCCCTCAGCACCACCACGATGAACGAACCCCTGGTCCGCATCTCCCAGTCAGGCGCCGTGCGCACGCTCCAGCTCAACCGGCCGGAGGCGCTCAACAGTTTCAATTCGCAGCTGCACGCAGCGCTGATGGCGGGGCTCGAAGAGGCCGCGGCCGACAGCGCCGTGCGCTGCGTGGTGCTCAGCGGCGCGGGGCGCGCCTTCTGCGCCGGGCAAGACCTGGCCGATCCGCTGGTCGCGCCCGACACCACGCCCGGCGCCGCGCCCAAGGACCTCGGCCACGTGATCGAATCGCTCTATGCGCCGCTGGTGCTTCGTCTGCGCTCGATGCCGGTGCCGGTGATCGCCTCGGTCCATGGCGTGGCCGCAGGCGCCGGCGCCAATCTCGCACTGTGCTGCGACCTCGTGGTGGCCGCGCGCTCGGCGAGCTTTATCCAGGCCTTCACCAAGATCGGCTTGGTGCCCGACACCGGCGGCACCTGGCTCCTGCCACGGCTCGTCGGCTCCGCGCGTGCGCTCGGTCTCGCGTTGCTGGGCGACAAGCTTCCAGCTGCCGATGCGGCGCAGATGGGCTTGATCTGGAAATGCGTGGACGACGCCGAGCTGGCCCTCACCGTCGAGACCCTGGCCACGCGCCTGTCCGACATGCCGCTGCGCGCCCTGGTGGCCACGCGAAAGGCGCTGGCGGATGCGCAGCAGCTCGACCTCGCCTCCTCACTCGCGCGCGAGGCCGGCCTGCAACGCGAGCTCGGTGCGGCCCAGGACTATCGCGAAGGCGTCGAAGCCTTCCGCGCCAAGCGCGCGCCGCGCTTCACGGACCGCTGAGGGAAGCCGATGAGCGCAACCAATCCCCAGCAGACGGCCGAGCGCGTGCGCGATGCCATGTTCGCCAACGACCGCGCGGTGCGCGGCCTCGGCATGGAGGTCGAGGCCATCGGGCCGGGCCGCGCCGACATCGCGATGACCGTGCGCGAAGACATGCTCAACGGCCACGACATCTGCCACGGCGGCTTCATCTCGACGCTGGCCGATTCGGCCTTCGCCTATGCCTGCAACTCCTACAACGAGGTGACCGTCGCCTCGGGGTTCGGCATCGACTTCATCGCGCCGGCGCGCCATGGCGACCGCCTGGTCGCGCGCTGCGTCGAGGTGTCGAAGGCGGGACGCACCGGCGTCTACGACACCGAAGTGCTGAACCAGCGCGGCGAGCGGATCGCGGTCTTCCGCGGCCGCTCCTACTCACTCAAAGGCAAGCCCGTCGTTGCGGCTTGAAGAAGAAGGAGACACCCTCATGCCCGTTCGACGCCCGGCACCCGGCGACCTCGAGCCGATCGAGAAGGCCAGCCGCGACGAGATCGCTGCGCTTCAATTGAAGCGCCTGCAGGACACCCTGCAACGCGCCTACGACAACGTGCCGCACTACCGCAAGGCCTTCGACGACAAGGGCGTGCATCCGCGCGATCTGCGGCAGCTCGGCGACCTCGCCAAATTCCCCTTCACCGTCAAGAAGGACCTGCGCGACAACTATCCCTTCGGCATGTTCGCCGTGCCGCGCGAACAGGTCTCGCGCATCCATGCGTCCTCGGGCACCACCGGCAAGCCGACGGTGGTCGGCTACACCCTGAAGGACATCGACCACTGGGCCGACCTCGTCGCGCGCTCGATCCGCGCGGCGGGTGGGCGGCCCGGCGACATCGTGCACGTGGCCTACGGCTACGGCCTTTTCACCGGCGGGCTGGGTGCCCACTACGGCGCCGAGCGTGCGGGCTGCACCGTGATCCCCATGTCGGGCGGCCAGACCGAGAAGCAGGTGCAGCTGATCCAGGACTTCAGGCCCGACATCATCATGGTCACGCCGAGCTACATGCAGGTGATCATCGAGGAGTTCCAGCGCCGGGGGCTGGATGCGCGCGAGAACTCGCTCAAGGTCGGCATCTTCGGCGCCGAGCCCTGGACCGAGGCCATGCGCCGCGAGATCGAGGCCAAGGGCGGCATGGACGCGGTCGACATCTACGGCCTCTCGGAAGTGATGGGCCCCGGCGTGGCCAGCGAGTGCATCGAGAGCAAGGACGGCCCGGTAATCTGGGAAGACCATTTCTTGCCCGAGATCATCGACCCGAACACCGGCGAGGTGTTGCCCGACGGCGAAGAAGGTGAACTGGTCTTCACCTCGCTCACCAAGGAAGCGCTGCCCATCATCCGCTACCGCACGCGCGACCTCACGCGCCTGCTGCCTCCCACTTCGCGCAGCTTCCGCCGCATGGGCAAGATCGTCGGGCGCAGCGACGACATGCTGATCATCCGCGGCGTCAACGTGTTCCCGACGCAGATCGAGGAGATCGTGCTCGCGCACGAGAAGCTCTCGGGCCAGTACCTGATCAAGGTCTGCCGCGAAGGCCATCTCGACAGCGTCGAGGTGCGCTGCGAAACGCAAGCTGCCGCCGGCGCGCTCAACGAGAGCGAGCGCAACGAGATCGCGCAATGGGTGGAGCAGCGCGTGAAGACGATGGTGGGCATCTCGACCACGGTGCTCGTCCAGCAACCCGATTCGATCGAACGCACGCTGACCGGCAAGGCCCGGCGCGTGATCGACGAACGTCCCAAGACCTGAAAGGAAAGCGCCATGTACACCCAAGCGATGGACACCATGGGCAAGGAGCAGGGCGACGGCCTCAAGGCCGTGCGCTCCGCCGAGGAAATGCAGCTCGAACAGCGCTTCGACGAGCGCATCGATGCCAGCGGCTTCATCGAAGCCAAGGACTGGATGCCCGAGCACTACCGCAAGACGCTGGTGCGCCAGATCAGCCAGCATGCGCATTCCGAGATCGTCGGCATGCTGCCCGAAGGCAACTGGATCAGCCGATCGCCCAAGC
>Ga0307515_10000528_pt1 | contig 90438 bp, 80 predicted proteins | sample 17_EM_MG_FD_194513 | JGI IMG/M metagenome (GOLD analysis project Ga0307515, IMG submission 194513) | Populus trichocarpa ectomycorrhiza microbial communities from riparian zone in the Pacific Northwest, United States - 17_EM | ecosystem: Host-associated > Plants > Roots > Unclassified | place... | reverse complement strand
AAGCTACAGATGATACAATGGTGTTTTTAACTTGTGCTATGGGGTAATTGTTATGGTACCCCCACAGGTAACTCACCTGCGAATTACCGTCGCTTCCCGTCATGTCCTGCGATATCAGGTTACCGTTACCATCATAAAAATTATTGATCCGGGATTCAAAATTTGTATTGTCGCTGAGTAAAGTATTGTAAAGGCCTCCTGTTTTGGTTTCCTGGTTAAGACTGCTTACCGGGGCCAGGCTCTTGAACGCATAAAGGGTAACGGGCTTTAAAAGCGAGGCATCGTAAGAAGTAATCACCGCACTTGTTAAAACAGAGTCAGTTGCCGATCTTTTTAGCCATTGTTGCTTCTCAATCACCGGCGCGGTTACATAACGCACGGTAAATGGATAGCCTATGGACGAGACATAGTTTTCCGAATATTTGTTCTTTTCTACCAGGGTAGTGCCCTTAGAATCATTGGTGGTTATTAAAACCGGGTTGCGTGGTTTGGCATCATACACATATGTTTTTGTAGTTACCAGGGTATCGCTGGTATTGTAATAATTAATGGTTTTCTCCGAATCCAGGCGCATCCAGAAAATATCGAAGTTGAAAAAATCGTACGTGTATACCCTGCTGAACCAAAAAGGAAGGCTCGCCTGCGAATTGAACGGCTTGATATAGAAAAAGCTGGAATCGACCACGGTGGAATAATTATAAATGTGACGGGCGACTTTGTTATAAACGGAGCCTGTTTTTTTGAAATCGGTTTTGATCGTCAAAAAAACTTCAGCACCGGATGCGCCCGACAAAGAGGCCGCGCCAAAATCACTCCTGCTCAGCAAATATTCACTGCCGTTCACCTGCTTCTCATAAACTGTTTTATAAAACATCGGCTGGGATGCATTGTAGCCATTTGCGTTAGCAGAAAAGTACGTTCTATATTGTTTTGAGACCGGACCGCCGGTGCCATATATAATCGGCTGGATCTCCTTGTAATCTTTGCCGCCATAATCAGGAATATTCAGTAAAATTCCATTGGATACACCTAAACTGTCTTTATAGATATATTCTTTGACAGATGATGGCGTTCCGGTAGCCAAAAAACCGGTGTAATTGGTGATCCGTTTGATCCGGATACCCGGGCCTGCATTACCTTCAATTACCTGGCTTGTCTTTTGCTTATAATGAACCACCGCGCTTATGTCGTTTTCCCTGTCATCGCAGGTAACAACCACGGTATAAGTACCCGCTGTTAAATACGCCGAATCGGCTTTACCCGCATCATCTCCGAATTTGGTTATTTTATAATTATGAGCGCCCGGATTTATGGTCACATCATCCGTAAAATTCTTGGAAGCCGTTTCCGGCCCCGCACCAACCGGCGTGTATATAGCTTTTGGGTTCCTGGTATAATTAATATACACCATTTGCGCTTCGTTAATAACAATAGAAGTAGATTGTGTTATAATATTGGTGGTAGTAGTATCTGCCCTGTTGGCATCAAGCGAAGCATAAAGGTCGTTATAAACATAGTTAACCGAGTGATCATTATTGTAAAGATTGGGCTCAAATTCAAGTACAGAAGAACCTCCTGTCGGGTAAACAATTCTATTCAGCATCCCCTGGTTAGCATGTGAAAAATCGGGATCTTTATTCGCACCGCCGGGATAAAATTTTGCAGGTATGATCACATCCGTTCTCGATCCGTTAGAGTAGCCCCAGTGATCAACCCCCGGGTGCGATTTTGATTCGGTAAGATCGGTATTATAAAAAAAGAAGTGTTTTTTTAGCTTTCCTGTAGTAAGTCCTTCCTCTATGCCCGAAAGCCGCATCCTTTTAGTATCCCTTGTTGTACTTGCAGTGTTGAAATAATCAAGATTGAACTTAAACTTATTGATCAGTTCTTCCTGGTAATTGTAAACCATAATATTATCCAACGCCCCACCGGTTACATCCTGCCGAATTATCGTGTTTTGATTAAAATCAATATGCATTTTGGAGGTCGTGATCCCGGTAAGCAATAGGGAATTTACACGGGTTGGAACCTGGAACTGCAGCTGCGACAGATCATACCCCCATAGTGGATCGGTAACGTTAATAGTCAGTGTTTGGCTTGCGGGGCCTTCCTGGGGAATGATTTGCGGTGCACTGTAACTAAAAGTGATCACATCTTTCAAATCCGCAGATGTTATTGTTTGAAGGTACCAACTGGAAGTAAACGGGTTAGGCGGGGTATAATTAGGCCTGTCCGGATTGGAGAATTTGTTCAGTGTCGTGGTTGTTTCCGGCTGCCAAAACCTGTAGGTGTTACCTTCAGGCGTAATAATGGTAAAACCATCTACTGCAGTTTCTCTGAAAATGGTTAGCTGCTGGTACGGATATTGGTATACCACATTATTATAAATGATAAATTTACCGGTGCGTCCGCCAAAATTATAAGTATAGATATCCGGCTCAACATCGTAGGATTGGTTCCACATTACCTGATCCAAAAAGGCCTGTGTAATAGAATCCGGCTGGTGAAAGCGCCAGTCTACATGGTCATATTGACCGTTAGGCCCAACAAAAATATCACCGTCTACCTTATCCTTTACGGTCCGTGTAATCACACCTCCGGCATCCAATGACCAGCCCAGGCCCACCCAACTTGCTTCCTCTGTCGGCTTAAAGCCATTATTATGGTAATTTAAGGTTACAGGTACTTTTAGCTGCTTACCTACCGCTTCTGTTAATGGTATGCTGATATTGGGCACGCCGGTGTTCAGACTTACCGGCACGGCACCAAATTTACCAAGTGACGCGGCGTTAGGCGATGGAGGGATCAGGTCGGTACGCAATGCAAATTGCGGAACTGCGGGGGTTGATGTCTGTGCATAAATCCGGTTAAAAAACAGGCACAACGCTAACAGGCAGCACGAAAATGCGATAGGTTTTTTTAAAAACATTGGAGAGGGGAATGGATAAGGTTAAGAATTAATTTTATTGATTAGTTAATTTTGCGGTTAAGTGTACAATGCACTACCGACCCGTTCAGGCTGATGTTCATCCCGATGGAATCGGCGTATACGGTTCCGTCGTGGTACACGTCAAGCCCGTTCACGGTAACCTTGAAATGCAGCCCGGCGGTATCCAGCCTGCCCTGGTCAATCGGAAACTCGCCAAGCGGGCTTGCAGCCGTACCTGCAACAGAATCGCCGATGAGCATAAAATTATAGGTTAAAGGGTAGGCGCTGCTGTCGGCCTGGCGAAGGGCGCCGGTCCATTTACCGCTTAAATTGGTTGTTGCGGCAAAGCAAACTGCAAAGCAGCCGGATAATACGGTGGTGATAAGGATTCCTGGTTTCATCAGTTAAAGGGGTATCAATAATTTGTTGTTAAATTAATAGCATTAATATTTTTTTGCAATAGGTGTTTTCACCTACTGGTGCCCCGTATTTTAACGGGGTGCCTGACACTAAAAATTTACAACAGATGGTTGAATACAATTGTGACACTACCTGCTTTTCGCAGCAAATGGTTAATATCAATAATAAGTGAGCGGTCGACTCAACAACAAATAACCAAAGTCCGCTTTGTCCTTATTTGATTGCCCCCATCACCTGATAACCACAACAAACACCCGCATCCCAAGCACCTTCGCTTCCGTATTCCCACCAACCACCTTACCCGATACAAAATCCACCGAGCGTACCAGGCCGGTACCGTCTGTAGTTTGCAGTTGTTCCAATAATTTGCAGAGCGAGAAGAAATCGCCCTCAAAATCCAGCCGTTGAATGATGTATTTATCGTCGGGGGCGGAGCTGGGTTGCACCGGTACCCGCGACAGTCTTACGTTCAGCTTTTCGGCCTGCAGGGCAATCGTCGTGATCATATTGCTGCGCATGGTGGCCGTGTCTATTTTAAACCGGGCGATGATGTGGTTTAGGTTATTATCTTTTCGCTCCAGGTAGCCGGGTTGGTAAGCGAGGTCGCCAGACTGGGTTATTTTTTGCTGCAGTTCGCGCCTGAGTTTCCAGGCGTCTACGGTGTGGCTGAAGGAAAAGCGGTAGCATACCAGGAAAAACAGTACCGATCCGCCTATCAGCATGTATTCCTTTTTGATGTTCAGGTTTTTCAGCATGTTAATAGTTAATGATAATGTTAAATTTACCGGTGTTCTGGTCGTTATCAAATTCGAAGTTATCAAGCCCCGCGCCTTTTACCCACTTTAAAGTTTTGATGCGCGCTATCCATTCATTTACGGCTATAACCTGTTGCGAATTACCTGAAAGCTTTATCCGGCGATCTAAAAAATGCTGCCCCCGGGAATCTTTGTTGTTAACGTCGGGAGGGTTTATGGCTATCTCCCGCAAGGTAATTTCACCAGGCAATAACGCAGCAAGCTGATCAATAAGCCTGGCTTTGTTAAAACCTCCGTCCCAGCCCATATCTTTCAGGAGGGCTTCTTTTGCCTTGATCTGTGCTGTAAGCGCCTGCATATCGCTGTTGCTGTTTGCCGAAACGCTGGCCTGGCCATCGAGCCGGCTATTTTCGGAATTCAGCCAGGAAAGGGTTACAAAATTGAGCAGTAACAGGATAAAGAAAACACCTAATATTAAGGCGCCCGTTACTTTAAGCTTTTTTGTCCCGATTATTTGCCCGTACCGGGTATCCAGCGCATCAACCGTTGCTTTAACCGGCTCCAGTTTATCTGCAAGGACCAGCTGAAACGTCGCTGCATAGGGCATAATCAATTGCTGATCAATGGGCTCCGCGCCTATTTTAAGAGTAAAAGGAGCCTGGAAAGCGGGGCTATATTCTACAGACGTCCAGTTCTGGTCGGTGTCCCGGCTTATCTGGATGCCATTAAACACTACATCGCTTTCGTAAACATTAAGCTGGTTTAACATGTGGGACGCAGGGAAGGGACCAAGGCTCAGCATCAGTACGGTAAAGCCCTGCTGTTCTAATATATTTATCCAGTGGCCGGCCAATGTTTTCCTAACCAGCGATACAAACAGCTGATCATTGGATGTGAATTGCTGCAGGTAAAAATCATCAGCATTCAGGTTGGGGATTATCCTGGCCATGTCCTGCTGCTCATCGCCGGATGCTGCCGGCACCTGTTTGGTGAGTATCCCTTTGCCCGATAAATTTAAAGCGATGGGAACCTTGGTGCCAAGCTTTTTGGCAAGTCCCTCCGCATCATCTTTTACACCGAACTTTTTTTCGATAGTGAGCTGGTTACGGTCGGTAATAACCTGGCAGCAATTTATAGTATAGGAACCATCCTGCGCAATATCTACAGTGACACCTGCAGCCTGGTTAATATTATAATAGGACGATAATATACCCATAGCATTACCGGATAATGGTGGATTTAATAAACAATACCGTAACAACTTTTGATTTTGAGCGGGTGCGGCTGCTAAATATCCATTTTAAAATGGGAATCCTGGAGAGCAGGGGTATCCCCGAACCGCTGTCGTCGGTTTCTGTACGTTCCAGGCCACCCAATACAATAGTGTCCTCGCTGTGTACCCGCAGGCTGGTTTCGAATTTGCTGATGGCCTGCGGCGGCGGCGAGCCATCGGTTGGGATAGATGTAAAATCGGATATGTTTATTTTAATACCCAGGGTAACCTGGTCGTCGCCGGAAACGATAGGCTTTATGGCGATAGACAAATCGGCATTTACTTCCTGGTACACATTGGTAAATATTGACTGCGCGCTTTGGATAGACGGGATAACGTTTTGTGTGGTGTTTTTGTAATAGCGCTTGCTGCCGATGCTCAGGGTGGCCGAATGGCCGTTAAGCGCCGTTAATTTGGGCACCGAGCGCACATCTATATTATTATTATTTTCGAGCGCCTGCAGCCTTACATAAAAATTAGGCACCACATGGCCCAGGTTAAGCGAGGTAGCTTTGCCTACGCTGTTTAAAAAGTCGTTAACGCCTTTAGCGCCAAAAGTGTAATCTATTCCGGGCAATACCGTGCCTCCTGTTTTTACACTGTCTGAAACGCCGGCAGAAATACCGGTTGAAACACTCCGGGTTTTATGTACGTCTATCATGGTAACCTCTATCAATACAACCGGAACAAGCACGTCCATTTGTTTAATAAAGCTTTCTACTTCATCTATCTGTGCGCCCGACCCGGAAAGTAAAAGGGTGTTTTGCTCGCGGAATTCTTTGATCTCGATACCACGCTTCCATTCGGATGGGATCATGGTCACCACCGTATCAATGGCACGGTTTTGCAGGTGAACAGCCCTGAAAGTGCGCAAGCCTTCCAGCTTGCGGTCGCCAATTACATAAATACCTTTTTCGGCATGAAAGGTGTATTCGGTACTTTTAAATAACAAGGTCAGCAGGTCATCATAGCTAACATCATTTACATGAAGAGTTATAGTTCCTTTAATATCAGAGTAAATGGAATAGTTTTTCCCTGTTTCCTGCGAGGCTCGCTTAACCAAATCAATAATGGGACTGTTGAGGGCATCCACCGAGATCAGCTTTTGCCCGTTAACCTGCCTTACAAATAACCCGCTGGCCGCGCCCGCACCCGGTTGGCCGCCGCCTGTGTTGCGGAACGACTTCCTTACGCCGGTATTTTTATCGCCGTTAACATAAACCTCTTCATTTTCTTCCAGCGGCTGAAAAAGGTAAAAATCATCGGCGGTACGTACCATCTTTATTTCATTGGCATAGGCCAGCTTACCTAAAGCAACCTCAAAGGGGGCGTCGGCAATATATGAGGTAACTGTTTTGCCTTGCAATGGGCCGGGCACTACAATGTTTTTGCCCGATAACTGTGTTATTTTACGGGCTGCCGCAGATAGGCTATCATTGGTTAATGACAGCGAAAGGGTATTATTAGCTGCGTTATATTTTATATCCAGTTCTTTTGGCGGGGGCTTTAAAAACTGGTTGGGGTCCCTGTAAGGTGTGATGTTAATAATAGAGCCTACAACCGTAATATCCAGGTTATACTTTTGCGCAAGCAGGAGCAATATATTGGATGCCGAAACACCGGTAAAAGTGTCCGAAATACTAAAATTAAGCCCGGGATCAGAACTTATACTCAAATTATTGGAGCGCGCGATGGCATTCAGGTATTCATGAATGGATACGCCGGTAACCAGTAACTGCACTTTTTGGTTAAGCCCGGGAACCTCCGTTGCAAGCTCATCCAGCTTCTGTTTAATGAGCTGTATCCTGTCCTGCTGCTGCGCCCTGGCAACCATGGATCCGGCAAACAAGTAAAAACAAATGATAAGGCAGGTAATTTTTTTTAACATATAATATTTTAATAATTAAATAACAGCGGGTATATCTCGTCAATAGACGTCTGGCCGTCGGCAAACAGCCCAAACGCGTTTTCTGCCAGGGTTTTAATCCCCCTGGCTTCCAGGATGCTCTGCACCTGCATGTTCCCGTTTTTTATTTCGCCGGCTAGGTCAAGGTCTACAGGTATTACTTCGTAAACGGCTTTTCGTCCTTTATAGCCGGTATAATAGCATTTTTCACATCCGCGTGGCGTATAATGGGCTGAAACCTCACGATAAGGCCTAAATTGCCGCGGGTATAACGACCTGTCAAAATCCTTTTGCACTTTACAATGCGGACAAAGCAGGCGGATCAATCGTTGGGCAACCGTCGTGTTCAGCGTATTGGCAACCATATATGATGGAATGCCCATGTCAATCAACCGGGAAACAGTTCCCCAGGCAGAATTGGTGTGAATGGTGGATAGTACAAGGTGGCCGGTAAGCGCTGCCCTGATAGCCATATTGGCGGTTTCGGTATCGCGGATCTCACCCACCATGATCACATCCGGATCCTGCCGGAGGAACGTGCGGAGGGCTGCAGCGAAAGTAAGGCCGATAGACTCTTTAAGCTGAACCTGGTTTACACCTTCCAGTGTATATTCTACCGGGTCTTCTATGGTGAGGATGTTCCTGGTTTCCTTGTTCAGTAATTTCAGGGTCGCGTACAAGGTGGTGGTTTTGCCCGAGCCCGTAGGGCCGCTGATCAGCAGGATGCCGTTTGGCCGTTTGGCGCCCTGGAGGTAATTATCCAGGTCGAAAGCCGAAAAGCCGAGGCTGTTCAGGTCAATATCCGTGGCATCGTTATTCAACAGGCGGAGCACTACCTTTTCGCCGTAGAGGGTAGGCAGGATAGATGCGCGGATGTCAAACTGGTGTCCCTGGTGGCTGAAATTGATCCTGCCGTCCTGGGGCAGGCGTTTTTCGGCGATATCAAGGTTGCCCATGATCTTAACCTTGTTAATCAGCGCCGGGTAATCGTCTTCTTTCAGCAGGTAGCGCTCTACCATGTTGCCATCAATGCGGATCCGGACCCGGCACTTGTTTTCGTACCGCTCGATATGAATATCACTGCTTTTCAGGTTCTTTGCCTCGCCGATAAGGTTCATTAAAAAGCTGTCCTCGTCATGGCGTACATTGGCCTGCAGGGCTCCTGTTGTGGTATTGTCCTTAATATAGTAGGTAGCCAGCAGCCGGGCAATTTCTGATGCGGCAATAGGTTCGAGGAGAATATCCAGCCCCAGCATTATTTCCAGTTCGGCGGTAAGATTGGCGGTATCAACGTTGTCTTCGCAATACAGCCAAAGCCGCCCGTTAGCGCTGCCTTTGGGCAGCACACGGTAATGCCAGGCCATATCCTTAGAAAGGATGTGGATATGCTCGGTCAGTAAAGTGATCTTTATTGCTGTATCCATGGCATCAGGTAATGGAGCAACCAGTAATCATCAGTAATATTGATATGAAAATACCACCAGTCTCCCGTTAAAAATACAATAAATAATAAGGCCTGAAAACCGGCCAGCGGAATATGCTTGTTTTTTTTGCCGGTTAAAAGCTGGTAAAACAACCACAATATCAATACTAATGGAATGCTCACAATATAAAAAAATATATAATTGAGTACCGACAAATAAAACCCGATAGCCGCCAGGAATAAGATATCGGCCCAACCCATCAACCCCGCTGTAACATTGATGAACCGCCGCCTGCTGATGGAAAGGTAACCGGTTAATACAGCCATAACCAAAACCAGGAAGCTTAGGTTAACAACAATCTGGATGCCGGCTAAACCAGCATCATTGCTTTCCAGTAGTTTCAGGCTTAACAACCCTACTGCCAGCAAAGGAAACAGCGCCCAATGCACCGCCCGGAACCAAAAATCCTGCAGGAGGATAACGAGCAGGCACAATAACAAGATAAAACGGATAGCCAGCAACACTTTAATCCGGGGTTACTTCTTTTAACACCTTGTCCTGGTTCATCTCCCAAACATTAAAATTACCGTCCTGGTTAAAGTCAACAACAGAGGTTGCCCTGGCAGTAAAGCCGGTATTGGAGGCATTGGTAATCTCAATCTTGTAATTCGCCCTGGCGTCTTTGCCTTCGGTACTCAGCTTTTCCTGGATGAAGCCCAGTTCGTTCAGGTCATTGGTGTATTTTGAATGTTCGTAAAAATATGTTTTTTCAAGCATGGATACGTGTTCCAGCTGGAGTTTGGCTTCGGTGGTTTTCGCGCGGGTTATTACGGGCAATAAGTTGGGCAGGGCCAATAACACTAAAATACCGATGATGATTAATACAACCAGTATTTCCATGAGTGACAGCGCTTTTAATGCGCTTCCCGGGTTTGGTTTGAAGTATTTTTTTACAAAAAACATAAAATGGCGAATAAACGGCTCAGGTTTCAGGGCAATATTTTTAATTTGGAGTGAAAGTTAATAAAATCTCGTTAATTATTGTTTTAATATTTTAAAAAATGTGGACTCGCCCTTTGTCGGTCTATCCGCAATTTGGTCACAGGCCTCATTTTATTAAAAACTGCTAAAATGAATCCAAACGCAAAAAAGCCAGCTTTTCAGTGAGGATTTTGATTTTTTGGCGAAATGGGCGCCCCCCTGCATTCGCAAGAAAACAGCTCATTATCAAACACAATACCGTATCGGAGTAATGCCCGACCTTGGCGACCTGTTATCAAAATTAGGGTCACCCGCTGGCAAAACAAGCTTCCTGGTATTCAAGAATCAGAAGTACACCACCGTACATACCGATAACATGCCCTTTTTTTATCTCCGTAATAATGCTGCTTCCGTCATGTGTTTTGATCATCGGGAATATGCCGTCAGCCAATCGCTCGATCAAATTACCAACGCAGTATCCTAAGCACCAATCTACCTAACCGGGCCCAGCTGCTATGGTGGCGGGTAAATAAAATATAAAACCATGTAACGATAATAGCGAAAGCCTTGTCTTATAGTTCATGAAACTGATACAAGTATTGCTTTTACCCATATGCACGCTGTTATTATTCAACTTTGCCCAGGCACAAACGGCAGGCGGTAAAATTTCAGGGGCGGTTTTTGATGATACTAAAAAGCCACTGGATGGCGCAACTGTTATTTTAATTGTTGCAAAGGATTCCAGCCTGGTAAGTACCCGGCTTGTTAACTCCGATGGCGGCTTCACCTTCCAAAACCTAAAGGACGATACCTACCTGATTAAGGCCACCTATATCGGCTATAAAAGCTACCAAAGTGGCCCGGTGGTTGTAAGCCGGCAAAAACCGGTTAATTTATCCCCGTTTATTTTATCGCCGGCGGGCAAAAAGCTAAATGAGGTAGCCATAACCGCCCAAAAATCATATGTACAACAAAAAATTGACCGCACGGTGGTTAATGTTGGCGCACTGATATCCAATACCGGCGCCAACGCCTTGGAAGTTTTGTCGAAGACACCCGGTGTACAGGTAGACGCCGAAGGTAATATTACCTTTAAGGGAAAAAGCGGCGTAATGGTGATGATTGATGATAAACCAACCTATCTTTCGGCCGCAAACCTGGCAACTTACCTGCGCTCCCTGCCATCCTCGTCATTAGATCAGATAGAGCTGATGGATAACCCGCCGGCCAAATATGATGCCGCAGGAAATGCCGGTGTAATTAATATAAAGACTAAAAAAAATACCACCAGGGGATTTAATGCCGTGGTTTCGGCAAATTTAGGGCAGGGATTTTATGGCCGCACCAACCAGAGCATCAATTTTAATTACCGTATAGACAAAATCAACATTTTTGCCAACCTCGCTTATAACAAGCAGAAAACTTTCAGAAGGCTTGAAATTGACCGGGATTATTTTGATACGAATGGAGAACATACCTCTTCATTACAGGATATATCCTATTTCAGGCCATCGGGTAACAACACCAATATTAAAGCCGGAATGGACTACTTTTCGTCGCCAAAAACTACATGGGGAGTAGTATTTACCGGCAATATCTCGCGAGACCATGACAGCAGCCCGGTATACAGCTTGCTATATGGCAAAAACGGCCAGCTGGATTCAACCGTAAACACCCTTAATACATCCACCAATAAATTCGACAGCAAAGGTATCAACCTGAATTATACCCATAAATATGATAGCACAGGCAGGACGCTTACATTCGACCTGGATTATATTCACAATGCCGCAGGCAGTAACCAGCTGTTTGTAAACAATACTTTTTTACCCGATGGCACTTTGACAAATTCGCAAACACTGACTGATAATTTGCCTTCCACCATCAATATTTACTCCGCAAAGGCCGATTACACCCATCCGCTTAAAGGTAAGACAAAGCTGGAGGCCGGGGTTAAAAGCAGCTATGTGAGTACAGATAACGCGGCCAATTATTTTAATGTGGTTGATAATGTAAGCACCATTGATTATAACAACACCAACCGGTTTTTATATAAAGAAAATATCAATGCCGCGTACGTTAATTTCAACAAAACCCTCGGTCGGTTTTCATTACAAATAGGCTTGCGGGCCGAGAATACCAATGGATCCGGGCATCAGCTGGGGAACGCCCAAAAGGCCGATTCGTCATTTGTAAAGCATTACACCAACCTGTTCCCAACCGCATATTTTTCATATAACCTTGATACGGCCGGCCATAACGTGTTGGTTCTTTCGTACGGCCGCCGCATTGGAAGGCCCAGCTACGGAAGCTTAAACCCTTTTACCTTCTTTGTAGATAAGTTTACTTATTTTTCGGGTAACCCTTTCCTTAAATCGCAGTTTACTGATAATTATAAACTGGCCTATAGTTTCAAAAGCCTGTTTACCGTCGCGCTTGCCTATAACTATACCACCGATGTCCAGGGCGAAACCATTCACAATAACAACAATGTATTTATCAGCACCCAAGGTAACATAGGGCGACAGAAAACCATCAACCTCTCTGCCAATACCAGCTTTCAGCCAAAAAAATGGTGGTCGGTCAATCTATATGCCGAGGTTTATAAAAATACTTACCAGGGGGCGTTTTATACGGGATACCTCGATCAGTCGCAATATACATTTTCGGCCAATGGCAACAATCAGTTCACTTTATCAAAAAGCTGGAATGCCGAATTAAGCGGCTTTTATGATAATGGCGGCACTTACGGCCAGTTTGTTATACTGCCTAAAGGCATGCTTAATGCTGCCATTCAGAAAAAGATATTGAACAATAAAGGCTCAATTAAGTTAAATGTGCGCGATATTTTTCACACCTTCAGGCCAAGCGGCACAATTACCAACATTGTGGGCGCCAATGCTACTTTCCATAACTACTTGGATACCCAGGTTGCCACCCTGGCGTTTACATACAGTTTTGGTAAATTAACCAATGTACCCCAAAAACGGGATACCGGCGGTGCAGACAGCGAACAAGGCCGGGCCCATTAATTATGTATTACCCTTACGCTAAGGGCGAGACTTATTGCCTTTAAACTTCACGGATCAAGCATAAAACTAAAAACTTTCGGTTTATAGCTTGAGCCTGCGTTAGCAAAATCCAGAACCAAACCATTTCATTCATCCCGCCGTATAACCCATACATAATAATAGCTGTATCCCCTGGCAGCTGCCCTAATTGTACACCCCCAATGATAAGTAGTTCTGATTTAAACACCGGGGCTGATTTTAATTTCGAACGTTTTTTCGAGTTATCAGCTGATCTTTTTTGCATTGCCGGTTATGATGGTTTTTTTAAAAGGATTAACCAGGCGGTTTCAAAAACATTGGGATACACCAATGAGGAACTTTTTTCAAAGCCCATAAACTCTTTTGTGCACCCGGAAGACCAAATAATAACCGAAAGAAAACGCGATAACATCAGGCATGATATCCCCCTTCTAAATTTCGAAAACCGTTATATAACCAAAAGCGGAGAGATTGTATGGCTCGCCTGGACATCGATGCCGGTTGATAGTGATGGGCTTGTTTTTGCCATTGCCAAAAACATTACCGATAAAAAAAGGCAGGAGGCCGAACGCAATAACCTGATAACCCACCTGACTCAAATAAACGACGACCTCAAACAGCTTACCTACACTACATCGCATGACCTCCGCTCACCGGTAAGTAACCTGTTATCGGTTTTTAATTTTATCGATGTTTCAAAAATAGAGGACGCGGAAACCGTTGAGTTTATTGGGATGCTCCGGTCGGCTTCAGAAAGCCTGAAAGAAACACTAAACAATTATGTAGATATTTTGAGCCAGAAAGATAGCTTGAATATTCACCTGGAGGAAATAAACATTAACGAATCTTTAAATACCGTTCTGCATTCGCTTAACTCGTTACTGCAGGATTCGGAGGCCACCATCAACTTTACCGGGAACGGTGTCGTCAATTTTAATAAATCTTACCTCGAAAGTATTTTTTTAAACCTGATTACCAATTCCATAAAATATGCACGCCCCGATGTGGCCCCGGTTATCAACATTAACACCAGGATTCATGACGGCGTAAAGCAGCTAATATTTGCCGATAACGGCTTAGGGTTTGACATGGAACGCGTAAAGGATAAAATATTCGGGTTTCACCAAACGTTTCATCATCACCATGATAGCAAGGGTATCGGGCTTTACCTGGTTTACAACCACATTACCAGCCTTGGCGGGCAAATCAGTATCGAGAGCAAGCCAAATGAGGGGGCCACATTTATCATATCGTTTAAAGATTAGCCCTGCCGGTCCGGGAAGTTCTAACAGGTTTTTTCTGCCGGCATTATCCAAAATATAAAAACAGACTGCCCACAATCGACTTTATATAGCGGGTAATAAAAACCTTACATTAATTAAACATTCATATTACATACCTTTGCGGCTCGATCCTGACTGGTGGGGTATTGATAATAATAAAATAATAGCATGTACGATATTTGTTGCGTTGGACACATAACGTTGGATAAGGTGGTAACGCCCCGTGTAACAGCCCACATGGCCGGTGGCACTTCTTTTTATTTTTCTAATGCCATCCGCAATATGGATGTTAGCTACACGCTGGTAACAACACTCGCCCAAAGCGAAATGGTTGTGGTCGAAAAAATGCGCGCCAGGGGCATCAACGTAAATGCCTGCGCCTGTGGCCTTTCTGTTTACTTTGAAAACATTTATTCTGAAAACCAGGACCATCGCACCCAGCGTGTATTGCAAAAAGCCAATCCTTTTACTGTTGAGCAATTACAGGAAATTGACGCTCAAATTTTCCACCTGGGCCCGCTGCTTGCCGATGACATGCCGGTTGAGCTTATTAAAGAACTACACAGCCGGGGCAAAGTATCGTTAGATGTACAGGGCTACCTGCGCAAGGTTGAAGATAAAAACGTTGTGCCGATAGACTGGGCCGATAAGCGCGAAGCCTTGCAATACATTGATATCCTGAAAGCCAACGAACACGAAACCGAAGTACTTACCGGCAGCAAAGACATCCGCGAGGGCGCCCGCATTTTGGCCGACTGGGGTGTTAAAGAAGTTGTACTTACCTTGGGCAGTATGGGATCTGTAATTTATACCGGTGGCGTTTTTTACAATATCCCGGCCTACAAACCATCTGCCGTTGTAGATGCTACCGGTTGCGGCGATACCTACATGGCCGGCTACCTGTACCAGCGCATAAAAGGCGCATCATTTCAGCAGGCCGGCGAGTTTGCCGCAGCAATGGCAAGTTTTAAAATTGAATCATCCGGTCCGTTTACCGGCACCGAGGATGATGTTTTAAACCTGATTGCCCGTGGCGAAAAAACTTACGCTTACTAACGCTGCGTCTACAGCGCTATGTTCGCCAAAAAGGTGCAGCGGTCTTAATACTAAATACTTACTACTTGATACTGTTTCTAATAAGCTTTTGCCATCCAGCTTTGTAACAATATTACGGCCGAAATGGTATCTACCAGCTCCTTATTTTGCCGGCCTTTTTTATTCATTCCGCTTTGGGCGATGGTAGCCGATGCCATTTTGGAGGTAAAGCGCTCATCCAGCATTTCGATAGGGATCTCGGGAAAAGTTTTTTTAAGCAACCCCACAAAACCTTTAACATGTATGGCCGATTGCGATGGGGTATTATCCATCTGCTTGGGCTCGCCCACAATAAACCGCTCCACCTGCTCGGTTTTTAAATAAGTTTTCAGGTAATCAACAATATACATCGGGTGCACGGTATCCAGCCCCGTGGCTATAATCTGCAAAGGATCAGTAACCGCTATACCAATGCGCTTGGTACCGTAATCGAAAGCCATGATTCTCATTTTTAGATGTGAGATAGGAGATGTGAGATATGAGATTTCATTGCGTAAAGATAGGAGATGTGAGATATGAGATGTGAGATTTTTTGCTTTTGGGTAAAATGGTCTTTTTCTTACAAAAAGCCCGGTGGAAATTAGCCGGAAGCCCGGCCCCTGTCTCAAATCTCATATCTCACATCTCAAATCTGATCCCGCCATATCTCATATCTCAAATCTAATTCCTATTTTGCACCAAATGCAGTTTAAGCAAATAGTTGGACAAGCGGCAACAAAGCAAAGGTTGCTTAACTCGGTGGCAGAGAACCGGGTAAGTCATGCGCAATTGTTTTTAGGCCCCGAAGGTTCGGGCAGCCTGGCGCTTGCCGTGGCCTATGCCCAGTACCTGAGTTGCGAAGATAAGCAGCCCGATGATTCCTGCGGTGTATGCTCATCATGCCGCAAGTACAACAAACTGATGCATCCCGACCTTCATTTTTCGTACCCATTCTTCGCCAAACACAAGGACGATACCGCACTTACTTTTATTGAACAATGGCGTGAAGCTTTTGGCGCCAACCCGTACATGAACCTGGATACCTGGCGCGGCTACCTGGATGCCGAAAACAAACAGGCTAATATTAATATAGCCGAGTGCCACCAGATTATTAAAAAACTCAGCTTTAAGCCGTTTGAATCGGCCTACAAAATCCTGATTCTTTGGCTGCCCGAATATTTGGACAAAGAGGGCAATGCCTTGCTTAAAATTATCGAAGAGCCGCAGCCCAATACGCTGTTTATATTGGTGGCCCAAAACCAGGACCAGATACTGAATACCATCCTGAGCCGTACGCAACTCATCAAAATACCCTGCCTTCATTCGGCAGAAGTAAAGGAATACCTGATAGCCGAGCACCACCAAACCGAAGATGCCGCCGGCGAAATTGCCTACCTTACCAATGGCAACTTAACCGAGGCGCTTACTATGCTGCAGCAGGACACCAAAAGCTACCACGAGCTTTTTGTGCAATGGCTTCGCCTGTGTTTCAGCAACAAGGGGCTCGAGGTTTTAACTTTTGTAGATAGCTTTGCCAAAATGGGGCGCGAAAACCAAAAGAATTTTTTACGTTACGGCATCAGCTTTATCCGCGAGTGCTGCCTGCTGATGGCCGGTGCCGGTAACCTGGTGCACCTGCCCGCGAAGGAGCTGGAGACAGCCCAGAAAATGACCAACGTCCTTGACATTAACAAGGCTCAATATATAAGTGCCGAGCTTGAAAAAGCACATTACCATGTGGAGAGAAATGCAAATCCTAAAATTTTATTTTTAGATGTATCTTTACAAATTATAAAAATACTAAATTTAAAAACCATCCCTTCGGGGAGTCAATATATACCAAGTTAATTATGGGATGTGGAAGTTGCTCAACAGGGGGCGGATGCTCACCTGCGGGCTGCAAAAGTAATGGCTCATGCCTTACCAACGGTTGCAGCAAATTAGATGTTTACGATTGGCTATCCCACATGGATATGCCGACAAATTATAGACCTTTTCCTATTATCGAAGTAAAATTTAAAGGCTCGCGCAAGGAATTTTACCTGAATAACGATAATATTTACCTGGAAGCAGGCGATCTTGTTGCTGTGGAAGCTACCACGGGCGGCTATGATATTGGCCATGTATCTATCACCGGCGAACTGGTGCGCATGCAAATGACCAAGCGCCATGTAAAAGAGGCCGATGTAGTTAAAAAAATCTATCGCCGTGCTACCGTTGCCGATGTGGATAAATGGAAAATGGCCAAGGATCTGGAATGGGAAACCATGCACAAATCGCGCAAGCTGGCCCTTGATTTAAACCTGAACATGAAGCTGAGCGACGTGGATTACCAGGGCGATAAAACCAAAGCCACCTTTTATTATACCGCCGAAGGCCGCGTTGATTTCAGGGAGCTGATCAAAAAAATGGCCGAAACCTTCCGCATCCGGATCGAGATGCGGCAGATAGGCATGCGCCAGGAAGCAAGCCGTTTAGGCGGAATAGGCTCCTGCGGCCGCGAACTTTGCTGCTCAACCTGGTTAACCGATTTTAAAACAGTATCTACCTCGGCTGCCCGCTACCAAAACCTGTCGTTAAATACCCTGAAACTGGCAGGCCAGTGCGGTAAGCTTAAATGCTGCTTAAACTACGAGTTGGATACCTATATGGATGCGCTGAAGCATATCCCCGATAATGTAAACGTGCTTAAAACCGAAAAGGGTGATGCCCGTTTGCAAAAAACCGACATTTTTAAAAGGATAATGTGGTTTAGCTACCCGCGCGAAGAGGCGTGGATCCCGATGCCGATAGCCAAGGTTAAGGAAATTCAACAACAAAACCGCGAAGGTATTATACCTGCCGACCTGGGCGAACTGGAGATGGAAGAAACAGAGGTAATAAAAGCCCTTGACTACGAAAACGTTGTTGGGCAAGATAGCCTTACCCGTTTAGACGACCGTAACCGCGCCAAAAATCAAAAGAAAAACAACAACAACAAAAACCGTAACCAGCAGCAAAAACCTGGCGGCGCCGAAGGCAGGCCTGCAAACCAGCCCCGCCCGCAAGGTGCAGCCCCGGTAGCAGAGCGCCCCGCCGGCGCCCCCGAGGGTAACCGCCCGCCAAAGGGCAATAGGCCGCCTCAAAACCAGGGCAATCGCCCGCAGCAACAGGGGCAAAAGCCACAACAGCAGCATGGTCCGCAACAAGGTCCTAAACCACCACAGCAACACGGTCCGCAGCAAGGCCCAAGGCCGCAAGGCAACCGCCCGCCACAGGAAGGCGGCGGCAGGCCCGAAGGTGGTGGCAACAACAGGCGCCACAGGCCCAATCGGCCCAACAATCAAAACCGGAATAACAATAACCCGCCACAGGATAATACGCCCCAATAAAATGAAACGGTTTATAAAGATACTTTACCCGGCAGCATGTGTACTAATAACCATGCTGTTGGGTAGCTGTACCGATCCCGGCGCAATTATAGATACCAATACACAAATTGCGGATCATAACTGGTCGTACGTAAACCGGGCTAAGTTTGATTGTAAGATAGATGATGAAAAGGCAGCTTATACCCTTTACTTTAACCTGCGGGTAACCGATGCCTACAAGTACTCCAACTTGTTTGTACTTGTCCATCAAAAAAATCCAAACGGCTACATTAAAACCACACGTTACGAATTGAAGCTGGCCAGTAAAGATGGCCAGTGGCTGGGCAAAGGATCGGGCAATTTATATAGCTACCAGGTGCCTTTTCAACGCGGTTTCAAATTCCCGGTTAAGGGCATTTACCATTTTGAGATTGAGCAAAACATGCGCGACAACCCCCTGCACGAAGTGAGTGATGTGGGGATACGGGTGGAGAAGGCGAAGTAACTATTTCAACTGCTATATGCAGATTTAAAAGAGTGAGTCATGCCGGATTTATTTCGGCACCCTACTTATAAGATCTGCGAGGTGCGAATCGGGCAACATGTCGGCTACCTTCCTATGAGATCCTGAAACATTCCTGTCATCCTGAGTGGTAAAATCCGCGGATTCTGAAGGAGAAAATGACATATATCGCATGTTGGCGAGTCGACTCACCCCGACGAGGCTACGCCCGTCTGCCCCTCTCTCCGCTTCGCGCATAGAGGGGCTAAAAAATAAAAATTGTATTTACCCTCTTTGCGGCGTAAGCCGGAGAGAGGGTCGGCCAGCGTAGCGTAGCCGGGGTGAGTCGTAGCCAGCGTTCAAAGCCAATGTTTGTATAAAACGCAACATGTCATGGGTAGAAACGAAGGATCTATCAGCTATGCATAACCGATAGAAAAGTTCGCGAATAGATCCTTCGTTCCTCAGGATGACAGTCTTTTCTTTTTGAATGTTATTTCCCCTTCAAAATTTCGCGAAGTTTTACTACTCAGGATGACAGTTTAATCATCGGTTCTAAATCACAGCTTCTCAAAATACTCCAGCTTAAGCTCCTCCCCGTCAAATACAGCGTACGTATTGTAGTTAACCCATTCGCCAAGGTTAATGTAGCGACTGTCGGGTGTTATCTGTATATCTAAGGGCTTATGGCGGTGGCCAAAAATAAGATAATCGTAAAAATTTGATTGCAACCCTTCGCGGCAAAAAGTAACCAGCCATTCCTGTTCGCCCGGCTTATTGTCTTTTTTGTCGTTAGCAATACGGCTGTGGGCCGACCAATAATTAGCTATTCCAACGCCAAAGTTGGGATGCAAACGGGCAAACAACCATTGGCAAAACCGGCTGCGAAAAAAGTTTTTTAGCAGCTTATAAAAGTTATCGCCCGGCCCAAGGCCGTCTCCGTGGTGCAGGAAGAATTTTTTACCACCACGCTCAATTTCCAATTCATCGCTGATGATAGTGGCGCCAAGCTCTTTTTCAAAATAATCAAACATCCACATATCGTGGTTGCCTTTAAAAAAATAAAGCTTTACGCCTAAGTCGGCAAGTTCGGCAAGTTTGCCCAAAAAACGGATATATCCTTTGGGTATAACTGTTTTATATTCAAACCAAAAGTCGAATACATCGCCCATTAAAAAAAGTTCGGCGGCATCCGTTTTTATGGTATCCAGCCAGCGTATTATCCTGTCTTCACGATCACGGCTATTGGCAAGCGCCCCGGCGCCCAAATGGAAATCAGAAGCAAAATAAAGTTTGTTACGGGATGGCATAGGCGGCAAAAATACGGTTATTGGGCGAAAGGAAAAAATGGGGGGATTTCACTAACAGGGCAAACGCATCTAATTGGGTTAACATAACTTAACATATTTCAGATATATTGTTTATAAATATTTGACAATCAATGTTTTATATTTTAACAAGGTTAACACTAAACTGATCGCGCAATTTAGCCGCATCCAAATATTTGTACCTGTTGTTCCATCGCTATTCCCTATGGGATTACTAAAAATATTAACCTAAATTTGCTAATATTTTTATCAAAATGAATTCGGATATACTCATTATTGCCGCTGTTGTTATTCTGCTGATAGCCGTCTTGCTGTTTATTAAAAGGCCCAAAGCCGTCGAGCTGATATCGATACACGATTTAAATATGCTGCGGCAGGAAAGCGATCAGCTTAAAATTGCTTTGGCCAAGGCCGAAGAAAAAGCCAGCGGCCTGGCGGGCGAAAAAGAAAACATTACCCAGTTTTTAAAAGACGAGAAAAACCGGTTGCTTGACGAGTTACTATATGAACGCACGCAGTTGGCCGCTGCCAATAAATCGTTGGAAAATGCGCGCGCATACTATACCTCGCAACAGGAAAAAATGCAGGAGCAAAAGGTGGAGATAGAACAAATTCGCAAGCAGTTTCAGCAGGAGTTTGAAAACGTGGCCGAAAAACTGCTGAAAGAAAAATCAAAAGAGTTTATTGATGTAAACCGCAACAATCTTGACCAGATCCTGAATCCGCTTAAAGAAAACCTGAAAGCTTTTGAAGATAAAGTAGAAAAAGTTTACAATATGGAAGCCGCCGAGCGCAACACCCTGAAAGGCGTGATAACCCAGCTGATGGACCTGAACAAACAGATTAGCGACGAGGCACAGAATTTAACCCGGGCACTTAAGGGCGACAACAAAAAACAAGGCAATTGGGGCGAGGTGATTTTGGAACGGGTGCTGGAACGGTCGGGCCTGGTGAAAGACCAGGAGTACCGGATACAGGCCGCCATGCAGGCCAACGACGGCACCCGTTATCAGCCCGATGTAATTATCGACCTGCCGGATGAAAAACACCTGGTTATCGACTCAAAGGTATCACTGATAGCTTACGAAAGGCTGATAAGCGCCGAAACCGAAGAAGACCGCAAGCTATTTGCCAAAGCGCATGTAGAATCGATTAAAAACCATATTGGCGGTTTATCGGCCAAAAAATATCACGACCTGTATAAAATAAACTCGCCCGATTTTGTGCTGCTTTTTGTGCCGATAGAATCATCGTTCAGTATAGCCGTACAGCTGGATGGCGAGCTGTTTAACTACGCCTGGGATAAAAAAGTGGTGATAGTAAGCCCTTCTACCCTGCTGGCTACCCTGCGCACCATTGCCAGCATGTGGAAACAGGAGCGCCAAAACCGCAACGTGCTGGAGATAGCCCGCCTTAGCGGCGATATGTACGATAAATTTGTTGGCTTTTTAGGCGATATGGATAACATTGGCAAAAACATTACCTATACCCAAAATGCCTATAACAGCGCGGTAAATAAACTATCAGACGGCCGCGGAAACCTGACCACCACAGCCGAAAAAATCAAAAAGCTGGGCGCAAAAGCAGATAAACAAATTGACAACAAGTATTTGGGAGAGGAGAGCTGAAAGCTTAAGGCCGAAGGCTTAAAGCACAAAGCCCAGGGCGGAAGTTCGATAAATCCGATAATCCATGGGGCTCAAGACAAGTATTTAGGGGAAGAGAGCTGAAAGCTTAAGGCCAAAGGCTTAAAGCGCTAAGCCCAGGGCGGAAGGTCAATAAATCCGATAATCCATGGGGCTCAAGACAAGTATTTAGGGGAAGAGGGCTGAAGGTCAATAAATCCTATAATCCATGGGGCTCAAGCTTTGAGCCTTAAGCTTTCTGCTTTGAGCTTGAAGCTAAAAATCCACCCCGTAACAGAAGGTGGATTTTTTTTGATATATAGTGAAACTATGCCCGGATACCGGGAATTTAGTTGCTCATTTTAGCTATGTTGAAACTTTCGAAGGCCATTTTTTCATTGTACTCATTGGCAATGCTTTTATAATTAATTAGGTCGACGATGGTACCGATAAAACAAAAACCTGCGGTGAAAAAGTATACAATGCCCATTCCAATCTGGTCGGTCAGGAAACGTTGTATGCCCGATACACCCAGGAAACCCGCAAGTGTGGCCAGTAAAATATCCTGGGGGTTGCGTCGTTTACTGGCGTAAACACCCATAAAATAACGTTGTTGATTTTCGGTCAAAGCGGCGGTGGCCTGTTGTACAAAAGAAAATTCTTCGGGAGTCATTCCGTCGAACATCATATATGAATTTGGGTAAGTGCTCATTTTAGTAATGATTAAAGTTTGTGTTTGTTTTGATGATATAAAGGTACATCGGCAAACAAAAAACACCTACAGGATATAGGTTAGCAGGGCTAACAAGTCGGTGAAACCGCGGGTTTTGGCGGTGAAAAAGAGAGTCAAGAAATTAGAATCAAGAATTAAGACGAAAGTGTCTTATCATTGGCCAAAGCCTTGATAGCTTGAACGGAAGAGATTAACGCGAATTAGTATGTATATCCTATGAAATATCACCAGCACAGCCGGTATGCCCAACCAATGCGCATGAAATGAATTGGAGATTTGCCCGTGAAACAGGTAGATAATGGAGTGCCCCAAACCGCAGCCGGGGCACCAGGTTATACCCATCAATTTTAAAGGGCACAATGTAAAATGCGATGTGGCCTGTGGCGAGGTAAATGCCAGGCACAGCATTGCGGTAATCCAGAAAACGAGTTCAAAATAGTTGCGAAATAGCCGTTTAATCAACCTTATTTGATTTATTGGTAAACAGTAAAGATACCGCAAACGCCAATAAAACGCCAACTAATAAAGCGCCGAAAATACGCCCGGACGATTCCTTAAGGATATCATTCATAGATACACTGCTGTAACTAACATACAATATAGTAGCAAAAACAGTTACAATACCGCCGGCAATCAATATTTTAAAGCTTTGTATCAGCGCTTCAAAAAAACCCATTTGTCCATTACAATCATTTTGGCGATAGCTATAAATGCCAATTAATAAACCGATAGCGGGGATAATAAAGGAAAAGTATTCAAGCGTGGCAACTTTATCGTCAGTGGGTGTAATTCCCGAGGTGTGCATAATATACATCCAGATTCCGCTTAATATGCCGATAATAACGCCCCAAATAATTGCATTCTTCATGATATATAAATTTTGGTTTAAAAAATTTAGGTTGAGCTACGGGAGAAATAATACCCTAATTTATCATTAAAAAGTAAATAAGCCATCATATTGTTTGCACTGTTTTATACTATTTATAGCTATTTATTTAAAAAGGCTTTTTTGCGTACATTTGCGGCAGTTTGAACATCCGTGATATATTAGATAGGTATAAAGCTGATGACCGGATTAAAGCATTGGCGCTGGCGCTTAATGCTTCAAAAAATCCAAGGGTACAGCTGCGTGGTTTAGTCGGATCGAGTGATGCGGCCATGGCGGTTGCATTATATTTTTTGCAGCACAAGCACATGGTGTTTGTATTGCCCGAGCGTGAGGAAGCCGGCTATTTCCAGGCCGACCTGGAAAACCTTACCGGCAAAGAAGTACTGCTTTTCCCTTCATCGTACCGCAAGCCATTTGAATTTACCCAGCCCGACAGCAGCAATGTACTGGCACGTGCCGAAGTACTCAACGAACTTAACCACGCTTCTGAATTTGGCCAGCTGATAGTTACCTACCCCGAGGCCCTGGCCGAAAAGGTGATTGACCGGGCTTCCCTCGAAAAAAACACCCTCGAAATTGCAGTAAGCAATAAACTCAGTATAGATTTTATTAACGAGTTTTTAATTGAGTACGATTTTGAGCGCGTTGAATTTGTGTACGAGCCGGGGCAGTTTTCTGTTCGTGGCGGCATTGTAGATATCTTTTCATTCTCGCATAACCTGCCTTACAGGGTGGAGTTTTTTGGCGATTTTATTGAATCTATCCGCACGTTCGAGATTGAGAGCCAGCTATCTGTTGAGCAGGTGAAAACCATTACGATTGTGCCCAATGTACAATCTAAATTTTTAACAGAAAGCAATATTTCCCTGTTGGAGTATGTTGATGCCGGTACGCAGGTTTGGATTAAGGACGTGCAGTTTACGTTGGATATCATTCAAAGTGGGTTTAAAAAAGCTACCAATTTGTGGAAAGCTTTATCTGCCGATGAAAAAACCCAAAACCCGGACTGGATTGACCCTAAATTTGGCTTCACCGACGAGAAACTTATTGCCGACCAGCTATTTGATTTCCCCGTTGTGGAGTTTGGCAAACAATTCTTTTACCAGCCAAGCGCCTCAATCAACTTCGACATGCGCCCGCAGCCATCGTTTAATAAGGATTTTACGCTGCTGATCCATAACTTCAAAAATAACGAGGCGGAAAAAATTGAAAACTTTATCCTTACAGATTCATCCCGCCAGGTTGAGCGCTTGTATGCCATATTGGATGATTTGGATAAAACGGTAAAATTTACACCAATAAGTATATCAATCCGCGAAGGTTTTGTTGACCACGAACAAAAGCTGGCATGCTATACAGATCACCAGATCTTCGATCGTTATTATAAATACAAGCTAAAAAAAGGCTATCAGCGCTCGCAAGCCATCACCCTAAAAGAACTGCGCGACCTGAAACCCGGCGATTACGTTACCCATATTGACCATGGTATAGGCAAATATGCCGGCCTGGAAAAAGTGGAGGTAAACGGCAAGCAACAGGAAATGATCCGCCTGATTTATGCGGATAACGACTTGCTGTATGTAAACATTAACTCGCTTAACCGCATATCTAAATATAGCGGTAAGGAAGGCACTGTTCCGCGCATGAACAAGCTGGGAACTGATACCTGGGAACGCCTGAAGAAAACAACAAAAAAAAAAGTTAAAGACATAGCCCGCGACCTGATTAAGCTTTACGCCTTGCGCAAAGCCCAGCATGGCAATGCGTTTTCGCCCGATAGCTACCTGCAAACCGAACTGGAGGCCTCCTTTTTGTACGAGGATACTCCCGACCAGGAAAAGGCCACTGCCGACTTTAAAAAAGATATGGAATCGCCGCACCCTATGGATAGGCTCATTTGTGGGGATGTGGGCTTTGGCAAAACCGAGGTGGCTGTTCGCGCGGCGTTTAAAGCTGTTGCCGATAGCAAGCAGGTAGCCATATTGGTGCCTACCACCATTTTAGCCGCCCAGCACTACAAAACATTTACTGACAGGCTCAAGGGCTTCCCGGCCAATATAGATTACATTAACCGCTTTAAAACCAGCAAACAGATAAAGGATACTTTAGAGAAGCTGAAGGACGGCAAAGTAGATATCATTATTGGTACCCACCGCCTGGTAAGCAAGGATGTGAAGTTTAAAGACCTTGGGCTGATGATTATTGACGAGGAGCAAAAGTTTGGCGTAAGCACCAAAGAAAAGCTGAAGCAAATGCGCGCCAATGTAGATACACTTACGTTGACCGCAACACCGATACCGCGCACCCTGCATTTTTCGCTAATGGGTGCAAGGGATTTATCCATCATATCAACCCCACCACCCAACAGGCAGCCGGTAGTTACCGAACTGCACGTATTTAACGATAAACTGATAAAAGAAGCTGTTGAGTTTGAAATTGAGCGCGACGGCCAGGTTTTCTTTATCCACAATCGCGTAGCCGATTTGCCACAATTAGGCGGCATGATTCACAAGCTGGTACCAAAAGCCCGTATAGGTATTGCCCACGGCCAGTTGGAAGGCGATGCACTTGAGGATGTAATGCTGAAATTTGTAAACCACGAGTACGATGTGCTGGTAGCTACCACTATTATTGAGGCTGGCCTGGATATCCCGAACGCCAATACCATCATCATCAACTACGCCCACATGTTTGGCCTGAGCGATTTGCACCAGATGCGCGGCCGCGTGGGCAGGAGCAACAAAAAGGCTTACTGCTACCTGTTGAGCCCACCGTTGTCAACGCTCACCAACGAGGCCCGCAAACGCCTTAGCGCCATTGAAGAGTTTAGCGACCTGGGCAGCGGCTTTAACGTAGCCATGCGCGATTTGGACATCCGCGGCAGCGGAAACTTGCTTGGAGCCGAACAAAGCGGTTTTATTGCCGAAATAGGCTTCGAGATGTACCACAAAATTTTGGATGAAGCCATCCAGGAATTAAAGGACGACGAATTTAAAGGCGTATTCCCGGATGATAAACCAAGGCCATATATTTCCTTCACCCAAATAGATACCGACCAGGAGATATTGATCCCGGATGAATATGTAACCAATTTATCCGAGCGTTATAATTTATACACCGAACTATCCAAACTGGAGCGGGAGGTTGAGTTATCGGCCTTCCAACAACAACTGCATGATCGCTTTGGACCAATACCACCACAGGTACATGACTTGTTGAATACCATGCGCCTGCAATGGATGGGCAAGGCCATTGGTTTTGAAAAAATATCGTTGAAAAAGAATGTGCTGCGTGGTTATTTCATCACCAACCAGCAATCATCATACTTTGAAACCGAAGCTTTCCACAATGTGCTTGCTTTTGTGCAAGCCAACCCACGCCGCACCAATTTAAAAGAAGTTAAAAACACGCTCAGGTTGAGTGTTGAAGGCGTGCATAGTATTGACCAGGCGCTGGTGTTTTTGAATGAGATGGCAGGGTTGGTTGGAGCGTAAGTCCAAAAGCCTTGTCAATATAGCGATTGCTTAAAAGATTGAGTTTAAATTTCTGTTTTTAAGTAAATAGCTTTTTCTTTATGTAATGGAGACGCCGGAAAAAATATGGCTTTATCGAATTATACATATAAGCAATTTGGATTATATCCTTAAAAATGGCATTTATACAAGTGAATCACCAAATTTTGACCCCAACTTTAAAAATATTGGAGATACCTCTCTTATAAATTATCGTAAAAATATTGCTGCGTGTGATCCTCCCGGTGGAAATTTATCGGAATATATACCGTTTTACTTTGGGCCAAGGTCTCCGATGCTCTTTCAAATCGCAAAAGGATACGAAGATATTCCCAAACATCCACAAGAGGATATTATCTATTTAATTACATCATTCAACCAGGTTAAATTGCATCAATTGGAATATTTTTTCACGGATGGCAATGCCAGAAGTGAAACTGCCAATAAATACAATAGTGAACATAACTTCCAAAATTTAGATTGGACAACTATCTACGGAACTTATTGGAAAAGTGACGAAACCGATTTATTACGAAAGCAAAAGAAGCAATCGGAGTTTTTAGTGAAAAATTATATGCCGATCACTTGTATTGAGTATATTGGAGTCTACAATGATGTTGCAAAGCAAAATGTCTTACATTTGTTAATAAATTCAAATCTGAACATCCCTGTTAAGGTGTCACCAGCTAAACTGTACTATGATAACTTATAAAAAAGGCAATATTTTTGATGCAAAAGTTGAGGCCCTTGTTAATACAGTTAACACGGTTGGAGTGATGGGCAAAGGCATAGCGCTGCAATTTAAATTTGCCTTCCCGGAAAGCTATAAAGCATATAAGGAAGCTGCCAGCCGGAACGAAATCGTAACGGGAAAAGTGCAAATTGTGCCCGTTAACGATATAAATGGCGTAAAGTATATAATCAATTTCCCAACTAAAGCACATTGGAGAAATCCATCTAAAATCCAGTGGATTAACGACGGGCTTATAGATTTAAAAAAACAGGTACAGGAGTTCGGCATAAATTCTATTGCCATTCCTCCATTAGGCTGCGGCAACGGAGGCTTAAACTGGGACAACGTAAAACCATTAATTGACAGCTTATTAGCAGATTTAAAAATTGATATAACTGTTTATGAGCCTTCCGATGCGATTAAACAGGCGCTAATGAAAAAAGAAAAGCCAACGGCATCTAAACTTACCCCCGTTCGGGCGATGCTTTTATATTTATTATATAAATACCGAGCATTAGGTGAGTTTTCAAGTGAGTTTGCTGCTGAAAAATTAAGCTATTTTTTGCAACGTTTCGGCGAAACGCAATTGAAGCTTGATTTCAAAAAAGGATTGTATGGGCCATATTCAGGAAAAGTAAGACATGTGTTATATGCTTTAAATGGCTATTACATTAAAGGATACGAACAAAAGGAAGCAAAGCCGTTTGAAACTTTAGAATTGGTTGTTTCAAAAAAAAATGAAGTTGAAATCTATTTAAATAACAATATATCTGCTGAAGAAAAAGAAAGGTTAGACCAAGTTGCCGAACTGATACAAGGATTTGAATCACCATATGGACTGGAATTGTTAGCCACAGTTGATTTTTTACGCAACATTACTAAGTTAAAAGATGCATTTTCAATAAAGAATGAACTTTGGTCGCAAAGGAAACAAGACTTATTCCCTATTAACCATATTGAGTTAGCTATAAATCATTTAAACAGATACGATCGGATTCTATATAACGATTAAGATATAGCTTCCGATCTATGCCAGGAAAATAAATCCGAAATCGAAATTCTCAATTCCGAAATCACACCTTCTTATAAATAGCATCCAGGTTCCTGCCCATTTCCTTATAATCCAGGCCATAGCCTACTACAAATTCATTTTCAATTTCAAAGCCAACATATTTCAGTTCGTCAATTTTCTTTTGCAGTGCAGCCGGTTTTAGCAGTAACGAACATACTTTAATTGAAGCCGGACCACGTTGTTTCAATTTGTCTATCAGGTAATGCAGCGTGTTGCCGGTGTCAACAATATCTTCAATAATCAATACATCGCGGCCTTTAATATCCACAATCAAATCAATATCGTCGCGGATTTTCAGGCTGCTTGTAGTACCGCCATAATAGGAGGCCAGCTTTGTAAAAGAAATTTCGCAGGGGATAGAGATTTGTTTTATCAGGTCGGCTATAAATAAAAAGCTGCCGTTAAGTACTCCCACAAATACCGGAACACTCTGTTTAAAATCTTCATTTAGCTGTATACCGATGGCTTTTACACGTTCTTCAATCGTTTCGGCGTTAATAAGGGGCTCAAACTCAAGGTCTGCGATTTTGATTTTCATTGATTTGTTTTTACGGGGTATTGCCGATGATATATCGTATTACTGTTAATGCTTCGGCCGTTACAATTTTAATCTCCTAAAATAGTAAAATCGCTCGCAAATTGCACGTAAAATAATTGTAACATATATAACGTTATCTTTGCACTCTTATATGATCGACTACCAGGCCCACACCTTAGCCAATGGCATCCGTATTTTGTACAAACAATCGCCATTTACCATAACGCACTGCTGCTTTATTGTAAACGCCGGCTCACGCGACGAAGCCCGTCAGCAGGAAGGCCTTGCCCACTTTATTGAGCACCTGCTATTTAAAGAAACAGAGCGGCGCAACACCAACCAGATCCTGAACCGCCTGGAGCTTGTTGGCGCCGATTTAAATGCTTATACCACCAAAGAATATACCTGCATCCACGCCTCGTTACTTAACCAGCACCTGGAACGCGCTATTGATTTGTTTGAGGATATCCTGTTCCACTCCACCTTTCCTGAAGATGAACAGGAAAAAGAACGCGGCGTAATATTGGATGAGATAGCCTCGTACCTCGATCAGCCTGAAGAAGCTATCCAGGATGATTTTGAAGAATTGCTGTTTAAAGACGATCCTTTCGGCAAAAATATTTTGGGCACTCCCGAAACAGTTGGGCGCATGAACAGCGATGATATGCGGGCATTTATCAAAGCCAATTACAGCACCTCCGAAATGATATTTGCAGTGCACGGCAATTACGATTTTAAAAAAGTAGTAAAGCTGTGCGAAAAATATTTCGGCGGGATAGAGGCTAATCACCCCAAAAAAAACAGGATTGCACCAAAGGCTAATAACAGCGGTATTGTAATTGTTAAAAAGCCAATATCGCAAACACATTGTATTATTGGCGGGCAGGCGTATTCATCGTCACACCGGCATAAATACGGATTATTACTGCTGAATAACCTGTTGGGCGGCATGGGCATGAGCAGCCGTTTAAACCTCGAGATCCGCGAAAAGTACGGCATTGCCTACACCATCGAATCAAACTATACACCGTTTACCGATACCGGCATCTTCTCCATTTATTTTGGCACCGATAGTGAAAAGGCCGACAAGGCAACACGCCTGGTACACAAAGAGCTGAAGAAGCTGCGCGATCAAAAACTGGGTGTTATACAGCTGCAGCAGGCCAAGCAGAAGTTTATAGGGCAGATAGCGCTTGCCGAAGAAAACCGGATGAGCCTGATTATATCAATGGCCAAAAGCCTGCTGGATTTTAACCATATTGATACGCTGGAGGATGTTTTCGACAAAATAAATGCCGTTACCGCCGAACAGTTGCTGGAAATAAGCAACGAAATATTTGATAATGACAGGCTTACTACATTGAAGTTTGAGCCTAAATAATAAACCTGTATTTTTGCAAAATGAAGTACCCTATCATCGCTTACGGAGACCCTGTTTTAAGAAAGAAAGCAACAGCCATTGAGCCGGATGAATATCCACATATCAAAGAATTAGTTAATAACATGTTCGAAACCATGTACGGTGCCCGTGGCGTTGGCCTGGCAGCCCCGCAGATAGGCATGTCCATGCGTTTGTTTGTGGTTGACGCTACTCCATTTGACGATGATGAACCCGAACTTAAAGACTTTAAGAAAGCATTTATAAACGCGACCATTTTAGAGGAAACCGGCGAGGAATGGGGCTTTAACGAAGGATGCCTGAGCATCCCGGATATCCGCGAGGATGTTTATCGTAAATCTGTTATCAGGATTTCCTATTATGATGAAGACTGGAAACACCACGAAGAAACATACAAAGGTATGGCCGCCCGTGTTATTCAGCACGAATACGACCACATTGAGGGCAAATTATTTACTGATAAACTGAGCCCGTTGCGCAAGCGCCTTATCGAGAAAAAACTGAACGATATTTCAAAAGGAGCCGTGAATGTTGAATACAAAATGAAATTTCCGGCTGTTAAAAAAGGGAGATAGTCGGTGGTGAATGGGCAGTGGTGAGCGGTGAGGGAAAGATTTGGATCTTTGCTTCTACTTTCAACCGCAATACAAACATCGCACAATTAATTGGCGACATCCTGCTAAAACTCACTACTCACAACTGCCCACTCACCACTACTTGCTGTCCGCGTCCGAGATCTGTTTGATCAGGCTGCCCCAGGCCAATGGGTTAAGCAGCGGATTTGGCGTAAGCGAATGTGAATTGAGTATAGTATTGTGCATTGTTTGCGCATTTGCCGATTGAATTTCCTGGGCATCTCTTGGTAAAGTATTAAACAATGCCGACATGGATGCTTTGCTGATGTTTTTGCGGGCTATTTCCAAATCATCATCGGCCAGTTTTATAGCCAGAAAATCTTTCTTAAACTCATCCGTTGTTGCCCAGGGGAATACATGGAATGTTGGCAGGTTAATAATTTGCGGCTTTATGTTTACCTGCAGGGTATAACTTTTTGTGGGCAGATTTGATGGGATAACTACCAGTATTTGCCCGTAGCCAACACAGGTAAAGCGTAATGTATCCTGCTCATGCGCTACAAATGAAAAATAGCCTTTGTAATTACTTAAGTAAACCTGGTTATGGAAAGATGTATTGGTAATAGATACGTAAGGCACAATCACATCGGTGCTATCGGCATTGTGCACTACACCTGTAAATTGCACAAGCGGCCTGTCATCGTGTTTTTGCGCAAACGCTGCAACCGATGCAAACAATAAAAATATAACAACCAAGTACTTCATATACCTAAACACCTATTTGCTGTATGTTGCCTTAATAACGCCAAACGTTTTCAAAAAGTTGCTCAAAAATAGTTAATACAGTAAATTATAAACAGGATTTAACAATACTTAACACTATCTTAAATTAGCGGGCAACACAGCATTGGGGTCGTCAATATCGGTAAGGTTTACCGCTTCAATGCTGGTAACTTCGGGCACAGCTTTTTTAATAGCCTGCTCAATACCTGCTTTAAGGGTCATAATGCTCATTGGGCACGAACCACATGAACCCAATAATTTTAATTTAACAACACCCTCGGGCGTAATCTCTTCAACCGAAACATTCCCGCCATCAGCCTCCAGATACGGACGAATGGTATCTAAAGCTGCTTCAACCTGACTTAATAAACTCATTTTTACTAATTTATAACTAAAGTAAAGTTATTAATAATTTACGATATATTTTATATTCCAAGTCTTTAGTCCAAGGTCTAAAGTTCTAAGCCAAAAGGGCTGGTTTGACACTCTTGACTTGAGACTTAGAACTTTAGACCTTCGACTAAAGACTCGCTTCAAATGCCTTCGCATTTGATATTGCTACCTGCTGCGCTACGCGTTGGGCCATGTCAAAAAAGGCTTTTGTCATTACGCCATCTGCTTCTAAAATAGCCGGGGTGCCTGCGTCGCCCGAGTCGCTGATGCTTTTTACCAGCGGGATCTCGCCTAAAAAGGGCACATCCAGTTGCTCAGCAAGTTTCTGCCCGCCGCCTTTGCCAAAAATGTAATATTTATTGTCAGGCAGTTCGGCAGGTGTAAAATACGACATGTTTTCTACCACGCCCAGTATCGGCACATTAATAGCCGGCATCATAAACATACCTACTCCTTTGCGGGCGTCGGCCAAAGCTACATTTTGCGGTGTAGTTACAATAACAGCGCCCGTAACCGGAAAGGTTTGGGTAATAGTGATATGTATATCGCCGGTGCCCGGGGGCAAATCTACCACCAGGTAATCCAGCTCGCCCCAATCAGCATCATTAAACAGTTGTTTTACAGCTGTTGATACCATTGGCCCGCGCCACGGCACCGGTTGGTTTGGATCGGTAAAAAAACCTATCGACAATAGCTTGATACCATATTTTTCAATTGGCTCAATACGGGTTTTACCGTCAACCACGCCTGCCTGGGGGCGTGCACCCTCCAACCCAAACATGATGGGAACCGATGGGCCGTAAATGTCGGCATCAATCAATCCAACTTTGGCGCCCGATTTTGCCAGGCCCAATGCCAGGTTAGCGGCAACAGTTGATTTACCAACGCCACCCTTGCCCGATGCTACCGCGATAATATTTTTAACACCAGGTACGCCGGTGTTTTTCTGCGTGGTAACGCGCGATGTCATGTTGACATCAACCAACACATCTTTGCTGATAAAATAGCTGATGGCATTGCGGCAGGCATTTTCAATCAGGGCCTTTAACGGACAGGCCGGCGTGGTTAATATAACCGAAAAGCTAAGCTTATTGCCATCAATATGTATATCTTGTATCATGTTGAGGGTAACCAGGTCTTTTTTCAGGTCTGGCTCTTCAACATTACCCAGTGCTTGTAAAACTTGTTCTTTAGTGATTATCATAATATTATGGCAAATTTATGAAAACGGGCCGTTGATTTGTGTTTGCTCAGGAAACAATTTACAGAAACAACCGTTTGCAGGGGATAAGAATTAGTTTAGTTTTGGAAAAATTTACTCATGAAGCGCCTCAACCCTAAATATATACGAATAGCCGCATTTATCCTTATTCCCTTGTTCCTCATATTATTAATAGGCGGTTATATTGCCTATTCAAAACGTGAGGCCTTGCTTCAAAAAGCTATTGTCAAAGCTACTGCAAAAGCAAAGCGCGATTATAATTTGGATGTAAAAATCGGCTCGGCCCATTTTACCGGCGCCGCAACGGTGTCTTTTTCTGACGTTACCATTGTGCCCGAGCAGCGCGATAGCCTGTTAGCAATCAAAAACTTTGTGGTAAGCGTTAAACTGCTGCCGCTTATTGTTGGCGATATTAAATTATCGGATGTTTTATTACAGGATGGCTTTATCAACCTTACGAATATAAAAGGCGTAAAAAACTTCGATTTCCTGTTTAAAAAGAAACGCGATACCACATCAAAAACCAAAACCGATCTATCGGTATTGGCCAACAACCTGGTTAACGAGGTGTTATATAAAATTCCGGATAACCTTACGTTAAGCAATTTTGTAGTAAGCTTTAAAGACGACAGCACCCAACTAAAGCTACTTGCAAAAACAGCACAGATAAAAGATGGCGACCTTACATCAACCATAGATGTGGATAACGGCGAATCTACCTGGCATTTTGTTGGTAAAATGCATCCCTCGGATAAAAACATCGATATAAAACTGTATGCTGATGGCAAAAAGATTGAACTACCCATTATACAGGAAAAACTGCACCTTAAAATAAATGCCGATACCATATCAACTAAATTAGCCAAGGTTGAACATAGCAACGGCGAAACCCGGATTTATGGTTCATGGGGTGTAAGTAACCTGGTTATCAATCATCCCGGATTATCGCCCGGCGATATTGTATTTCCTAAAGCTTCTATCGATGCCAATTTATTTGTGGGCAGTAATTATGTGTCGATTGATAGCTCATCAACAATCCATATAAAAAACCTGGTTGCCAGGCCATATGTAAAGTACACGCTCAATCCAACCAAAATATATGAACTTAAAATGAATACCGATTGGCTTAATGCCACCGATGTTTTTGACTCTTTTCCGCAGGGAATGTTTGACGCGCTGGATGGCATTAAGGTTGCCGGTAAGCTGAAGTATAGTATGCATTTTTATATGGATGCCACTAAAATAGACGACCTGCAATTTGATTCCCGTTTGGATAAGGACGGCTTTCGGATAATTAAATACGGCAAAACAGACCTGGGTAAGCTGAACAGTCCGTTTGTTTACACGCCGTACGAAAAAGGAAGGCCGCTGGCGCCGCATCTCATCGGCTCCGAAAACCCCGAATTTACACCACTGGAGCAAATAGCGCCCAGCTTGCGTAATGCTGTTATGACCGCCGAAGACCCCTCGTTTTATACCAACCATGGCTTTGTAGAAGAGGCCTTTCGCAAATCATTGGCTACCGATTTTAAAACTAAAAAATTTAAACGGGGCGCCAGCGGTATATCTATGCAACTGATTAAAAATGCTTTTTTAAACAGGGATAAAAACCTGGTACGTAAAATTGAAGAAATATTGATTGTTTGGATCATCGAGAATAACCGCATCATGAGCAAAAACCGAATGCTGGAGGTTTACCTGAACATCATTGAATGGGGCCGCAATATATACGGAATTGGCGAGGCATCGCATTTTTACTTTGGCAAAGCGCCATCGGAGCTTACCCTTGGCGAGAGTATTTACCTGGCCAGCATTGTTCCGTACCCTAAAGGGGGCTTATACGCTTTTCAGCCCGATGGCAGCTTACGGCCCGGCTTGCATGGCTATTTTAACCTGATAGGCAAGTTGATGGCCGAAAAGGGCCTTACACCACGCGATACCAGCGCCTACGGATTTTATAACGTTAGGCTAAGGGAGGGTTTAAGGGAACGGATTGCGCCTATTGATACTGCTAAAGCCGATAGCCTGATGAAACAAGGCGGCAACGACGATAACGAAATATTACCGGTAATTGAAGAACCTGTTAAAAAACCAAGCTTTTTCCAGCGCCTGTTCGGCAAAAAGGATACAGTAGAGCAAAAAAAAGAACAGGGAGAGAAGCAAAAGGAAAAAACGGCCAAGGAAAAACTTAAAGAGCAAATTGAGGCCCTTAAGCTGGATTATAAAAACCGCATTGATAATGTTGATACAGCCGGTAAAACCCGGAAAGAAATCCGCCAGGAAAAACGACGACTGAAAAAAGAAGAAAGCGATAAAGAAGACGAACTGAAAGCCAAAGCCAATTTATAGTTTACGGTGGCATGACGCGCTTAAATGTTTAAACATCTATTTTTGTCGCAACAAATTTCAAAATCGTCATGTCATTAATAGAACAATTACAGAAAAGGGCCGCTGTAAAAAAATTCGACCCTTCCAAAAAATTAAGTGCCGAACAGTTAGACCAGTTAACAAGCGCCATACAATTGGCCCCATCGTCATACGGTTTACAATCATTTAAAGTGATTGTTGTGCAGGATGCCGAAACAAGGAAAAAGTTGCGTGAGGCAGGTTATAACCAACCTCAAATCACAGATTCATCCGCTTTGTTTGTTTTTGCTTCTTTAACCTCATTAGATGAAGCCTTTGGTAAAAAATTCATCGACCTTGTTGCCGGTATCCGCAATGTGGAGCGTGAAAGCCTCGCCGGGTTTGAACAGGTTATTTTAGGCAGATTAAGCAGCAATTCAGACGAGCAGAAATTAACCTGGTCGCACAAACAAACTTATATTGCTTTAGGTGTACTGGTATCCGAGGCTGCTGAATTAGGCATAGATGCCGGGCCAATGGAAGGTTTTGATGCCGCCAAATTTGATGAGATTTTAGGCTTAAAAGAGTTAGGTTTAACCACATCGGTTATAGCTGCTGTTGGTTACCGCGCCGACGATGACGTTTACAGCAAAATGCTTAAAGTACGCAGGCCAAAGAGTGAATTGTTTATTCACATGTAATTGGTGAGAGGTTGATTAAGTGAGTAGTTGATTGGGTTAAATTCGGTTTAAAAACCATTCACCTAATCAACCACTCTCTACTCACCAGAGGAACTCCTCCTGATAAACAATTTAGATTTTAAAACCACGTGCCGTTTATGGTTGGATGCCGCCTTGTGCTCCAACGCTTCAAAAAGGAGGTTGGCCGCTTTTATACCCATCTCGTAAGCAGGCTGGGTAATTGTTGATAGTGCAGGGCTTAATAAGGGGGCTATCCCAAGGCTGGAAAAACTAACTATTTTCAATTGCTTTGGGATCTGTATCCCCAGGTCGTTACAAACGTAATAAGTAGCAAAGGCCAGGCGTTCAACCGAACTAAAAATTCCATCGGGCTTTACTTCCTGTAATACCTTGGTCAATATCTTGTAGTTTACCTTTTCGTCGTTACTGCAATCAATTACCAGTTCGTCGTCAAATGCTACATTGTGCTTTTTAAGGGCATCTATATAGCCCTGCATCCGTACCTGGCCAATAGAAATGTTTTTGTTTACCACCAGGTAGGCTATCCTGCGGCAACCGGTTTGCAGCAGGTGCTCTGTTGCATCAAAACTACTATCATAATCGTTAGTGGTTATCTTGGCGGCATCAATATCTTCATATACCCTATCAAAAAAAACTACCGGAACATTTTTTGACTCCAGCTGGCGCAGGTAATTATGATCATTGGCCTCGCCAGATACCGACATAATGATACCATCAACCTTGCCGTTATTGAGGTAATTTACAAACGACACTTCCTTTTCAAAAATATCGTCGGTTCGGTAAAGTAAAATGTAAAACCCCTTTTTACGGGCAACTTCTTCAATACCGTTTATGGCTTGCGAAAAAAAGTCGTTGGCTATTTCGGGTATAATAACAGCCAGTGTTTTGGTTTTTTTATCCCGAAGGTTGCTGGCGTAATGGTTGGGTAAAAAGTTATGTTCTTTGGCAAAGGCCAGGATGCGTTCTTTGGTATCTTTATTAATATCAGGGCTGCCGTTAAACGCCCTCGAAATAGTTGACGTAGAAATATTGAGCTCTTTCGCCAGTTTCTTTATATTAACAATATCCATTATTATCTCGTAAATCTTTTATCCAGTCAAATGTAACAAAACTCATCTATTAACCACCGAAAACCGGGTGCAATTAGTGCTAAATGCGTTAAAATCATATCACAATTTGCGCACCTTTCACCACGGGAAAATATAGTTTAACCGTAAGTTAATCAATGGCATGCGCTTTGCACACCTAAGTACGAAGGGATGGAAAAGGGTATGGCAAAGAAAATATTGATACTGGATAACAATGAGTTAATGATAGAGGTAATGACCTATATTTTAACGGCCAACGGATATGATGTGGTATCGTTTAGCGATGCCGGCAATATTTTCAATAATATTAAAGCCACACACCCCGATTTGATAATCCTCGACGTGCTTTTACCCGGCATGGATGGCCGCGACATTTGCCGGCTGATAAAACTTAACCGCGATACCAAAAACCTGCCGGTTATCATTTGCTCGGACAGTGATGATATTGACCAAATTCCGGATCAAAACGGCGCCCCGGATGATGTGCTTCACAAACCGTTTGGCATCAACAACCTGATTGAAAAGGTAGAATACCAGTTGGCCGCCTGATGGTAACTTTTCTGGTTTTGTTTTTAATTGCCTGACGGTTAGCTGCTTATATAAAACACGCTGGAATTATAATTTCTTTTTGCTTTTTTAGGTGCCCGGATTTGTATATTTACCCGGAGAGAAGACACAGATGGGATTGCCACTAAGAATAACGTACAACGATACCGACCTGGTTTACCAGGTCAATACATCGCCAATAAACAAGACCACCAACGAGCTTGAAATTTTACTAAACGGCGAAACAATTACCCTACAAAAAGACGAACGCAGCGTATGGATACAGCAAGGCAACGGCCCGCTTATTGATCCCGAACTGGCACAGGCTTTGGGACGATCGGTTTCGTTGAGGTTTAGGATGTAACGGGTAAATTAGCAACGCTATCGGTTATAATTGTAAGGGTTTGCCCTTTTAGTTTATCAAGTCTGGATTCTATTCCATCGTAGCCAGGTGTTTTTAACAACAAACCTATTGAGGAGTTTCCCGGCTTTCTTGCATAGTCTACACCTATAATTTTAACCATTGTATCGGCTATACAAATAAAGTTCCCGCCGTTAACCGTTCCATCAACAAGTTCGCCTAAAATAGTCAAACCCCTGCCGGTTATGGCAAACCTATCCTGAAATAAAAAATGCCCACAAGGAACAGATTTTTTTGCATTTGGGGTATAATTATAATTTGTTACTAATGAATCATAACTCAACTTAAAACTCTTTCCGGGTACAAATACACCTTTTGAATAGGTAATGGCAATCTTTTGATCGGCAGTATAGCCAAGGGTTTGCCCCGGCTTAAAAACAACATCGTCCATCAGCACATAGTGGGCAATATTAAACAGTAGCTCGCGGGTTTCCGTCCATTTTTTAGGAGATTGAAGTATCTCAATTTCGTCTTTTCCAAAAGCTACCAGGCCGTAAGTATATAGCTTGGGGATATTGTCATAAGTTCGAAGGCCAAAATAAATCCAGATATTCAACGGCAGGTGCGTACTGCTCATGGTACTTGCTTCGTGCAGATAAACCTCTTTGGTTGTCAGCAAAGATTGGTCACCCAGGTAAACAGCCAACGCATTGGTTGTAACTAATAAAACGCAAATTATTCTGGTAAGTATCCTAAACTGCGTAATGGTATCAACGGCCCCGTTATTATTTACGGCGACTATAATATGCGATTGATGATCCTTTACATCCTCGGCCGCGGTAGGCCAGTTATACATGTACTGTGCTGTTCCCTGTATGTCATCGGCGGGTATAGGGTTTGGAATATGCATAACATACACACTCTGCCCGGCAATCCTTAAGACAGCAGTGTTTTTATCGCCATCCTGGCTTTCTATCGCCATGAGATTGTTAAGCTCGGCAATAAAATCCGGATATGAAAACGGACCGGTATCGGGCAGCAGCACCATACCTATTATGGTCTTCTCCTGTGGTTTGCTGGCGGGTCTCGAAAAAAATTTGCTAAATAGTCCCATTTACATAAAGATATATAAATTCCCTTTGGGTAAATGAAGTTCTTTCTTTCCAGTTCGATTACAAACAGGTAAGCTCTTTTGTGAAGGATTGGCCCGTGCAATAGGCCGGCCTCAACCCATCTCAATAAAACATAAAGGCTTTCTCTGGAGACTATAAGAGTGCCGCGAGAGCAAGGAGCAAAAAGTTTTCACCAACTGTTACGATTTTGTTTCGGATTGCAAAATATGACAATTCTTAACTCGTTGATTATTAATTGATTGGTGTTTTTTAGTGTTTCAGCTGTTGCGCAACACAACACGGCCTCCCGCTTAATCCGGCACCCTTAGATTGACTGTTAAAGGTTAGGATAATACCAGTGATGATACAATCACACCACCGGTATTATTTTAACAACCGTCCAATTTCATTTTATAAATTATAGCATGAAAAGCATAGCTATCCCCATTACTATCATCAACCCATCTTCAATAATGGTAACAGTGCTCATGGGCAGGTTAAATACCGCCCCAAGGCATGCACAACGAATTTGTTGTTTGCTGAGCACGCTTTTTAATACCCCGATTAAACTTACCGACATTACCATAATAGTAACGATATTAATGATGAATGGCGCAAGGTTAAGCGCAAATGCCAGGCCTAAACCAAGCTCGATAAAAACATACAAATACCCCCATCCGCGCCAGCTGCGGGCAACAATATCGTACATGGCATAGCTATCGGCAAAGCCCCGGATATCCAGTAATTTAAAAAAAGAAAAAACGAGGAAAAAGCCGCTCATAAAAATGCGCATGGCCGCCATCAGATCGAAGCCTTTTGCATTATAGCCGGCGATGAAGGCCGCCACGGTAATATAGCCGAAGATGAGCAGGATGGGTTTATATGTTTGCAGCCATGTTTTATTTTCCGCATTATCAATAGCACCTATACTTTGATGGTGAGTGGGCCCGGCCTCGCTTAGCTGATATTTTGGATATGCGGCAAGCGCTTTTTGCAAATCGGCTGTGGCAACATGCCGGTCCATGGTGATGTCAGCCGTTCCCTCGGCGAGGGAGATGTCTACTTTTTGAACGTGGTTTATCTGCGATAACAGGCTTTGAACTTTGGCCAGGCAACCGGTACATGTCATGCCGCTAATGTTATAGGTATGTGTCATGATAATTGATTTTAATTAACTGGCACAAATTTACACGGCGTATAGCCTGTACAGTTACGGGATTATGGCTGTATTTTATAACATTTACAGGTCTTCAATATTTTTGCGCTTGCTGCCTTGCAGATTTTTAAATGCAGATGGGGTCATCCCGGTAACCTGTTTAAACTGACTTGATAAATAAGCCACGCTACTGTAGCCCAGCTGGTAAGCAATTTGGGAAAGACTTAGCTCATTGTAAACCAGCAGTTCCTTAACCTTTTCTATCCTTTGATTGATATAATATTTTTCGATTGTAGAGCCCTCAACTGCCGAAAAAAGGTTACTGAGGTATCCATAATCATAATTAAGCTTATCTGCCAATACCGCCGAGAGCTTTAAAGGCGCCGGCGTATCAATATAATGCACCTGCTCAATGATGATCGTTTTTATTTGTTCAATCAGGCGGCTTTTTTGATCGTCAATCAATTCAAAACCGAGTTGGTTTAGTGATGTCGTCAGTTTAATTTGTTGTTGGTGTGTCGGCGGTGTTTTAATTTCAACTTCGCCAAGCTCAACGTCAAGCACCTGTAAGCCAACTTTTTCAAGCTCACTTTTTACAACCATTTTGCAGCGGCTGCAAACCATATTTTTAATATATAGTTTCATGGCTGTAAAATTACGGTATAAACCGGCAAAAAACCGCCCTGTGTATATCGGTTTATCCGTTTACAGCAGGTTGTGATGTCCCGGTTTATACATGATTTAAGATATTGAGACTGGTTTTTTTGAAAGAAAAAAGGACATAAAAAAAAGCCTCTTTGCTCTCGCAGCTCAGAGGCTTTTACCTAAACCTTATCACAATAGGGCGTGCGCCCCGATTTGCATTGCTAACCTACAATAATCATCATTAAATAAAGACAAGCATCGATGAACCGCCCGATTCTATCGACGGATAGCAAGTATCCTAACGTCATAGCAAGTATTAAGCAGCGGGTTTACTTTACGTTATCAGTAACGCTGTTGGTGGTCAATAATAAATATGCCGGCTTTTTACTTTTACCCGCAATGGGTATAATATCCAGTTGCCACCAGCTTTCAACCATTACTTCCGGATTGGCCGAGGGGATATTATAATTAAAAGGTGGTGTTATGATTGTTTCATTATTTACTACGGCACGGGTAAGTGTATCCAACAAAAATTTATCCCCGTTGTTGCCTGCTTGCCTGGGGTCGAAGGCTTCCCAAAGGTACCAGCCAATTATATTCCTGTAATGGGTATAAGTGGCCTTCATATAGGCCTCATTGTAGGTTAATATGGTAAAATTTGGCGCATCAGCCTTTAGTATTATCCGGGGCGTATCCGTAAAAAATAAAGCCTTAAACAGCGGATCGGTTAAAAAACTCATTGAATAGCACGTTGGGTTAAATATCATGACGGTTTTAATCAAAAACGTAAAAGCCGCAATTGCCTCATTTGTACGCAATAATCTGTATATAGGTTTAACCGGTTTAGTGTTGGTTAAAACGGAGAGGGGGTTTCTGTCAATTACCGTCTCACAGGAGTTTTACCGAGGTGTTATTGGGCAATTCGATTTATCAAAACAGGCGGTGGATAATCCTCAAGCAAAATGCTGATCAAAAGCATCACAGATAAAACCACAAAAGCCGACTATCAAATTATTCCAAAATGAAAGCCGGTTCATTTTTCCCGGCAAATTTCCTCTGTTCAATAACGGCGAAGTTGCGGTTCAGGGCATAAAAAAGCCTTGCTGAAAAAAACAACAAGGCTTCTTTTCAAGTCGGGATGAGAAGATTCGAACTTCCGACCTCCAGCACCCCATGCTGGCGCGATACCGGGCTACGCTACATCCCGAAATAATGTAGGGAGTGCAAATATATAATTTGCGGATTTAATTCAAAACTGTAAATTAAATACAATCCTTTTTCTGTCGAAAGAAACGCCGCCAGCCGTTCTGCAACCCCGATAAAGGGTTTCGGCCATTATATTGTTAAATATGATAACGTTGCCTTTTATTCGGCTTTGATTTTTTATCTTAACGCCCTTGATAAATATAATATCACCAATATTTTCCGTTTAATTATGTATTTGATACTTTAGCACCGAACTATGCCAGCTGCCGGAAATTATGAATTACTTATTGAAAAGATAAATATCTTTATAAGGAAGTATTATTTAAATAATTTTTTGCGCGGGTTGATATTTTTGGGCGCCGGCCTGTTTACTGCTTATGTAATAATTACCCTGAGCGAATATTTCGGAAATTTTAATATTCTTTTCCGCACCATCCTTTTTTATTTTTTTATTCTGCTTAACGCGGGCCTGGTATGCTGGCTGATATTGCCCCCGCTGCTATCATGGCTTAAATTGGGCAAGTCATTAACGCATGACGAAGCCGCCCAAATTATAGGCAAACATTTTCGGGATGTAAATGATAAGCTGCTGAACACCCTGCAGCTAAAAAAACTGGCCGCTGCCGATGAAAGTCACCGCGCGCTTATTGAAGCCAGCATTGATCAAAAAATCGAATCATTAAAGCCGGTGAGCTTTCCATCGGCTATCAACATCCGCGAGAATGCGAAATACCTGAGGTATATCCTGGTGCCCGTTGCCGTTATCGTGGTTATTGCATTGGCCGCCCCATCCGTATTAACCGAAAGTACCAAAAGGCTCATCAGGCATAATGAGTATTTTATACCTGTTGCCCCCTTCAAATTCAATGTGCTCAATAAAACCCTTTCGGCCGTTCAGGGCGATGACCTGAAGCTGGAGTTGAAGCTGGATGGGGATAAACTGCCTGCTGATGTTTATATAGAAACCGCCAGCAACACGTTTAAGCTGGATAAAGAGAATATTAACCACTTTCATTACCAATTTACAAATTTGCAGCAAAACACCAAATTCAGGCTGACTGGTAATGGTTTTACATCGGCCATGTACGAAATCAGGGTAAATCAGAAACCCGCTTTGCTTCATTTTGATGTGGAATTGAATTATCCCGCCTATCTGCATAAAAAAAATGAAACGCTTTTAAATGCCGGCGATTTGGTAATACCCGCGGGAACAGCCGTAAGGTGGCTGTTGCATACCCAATTTGCAACCGGGCTGCGGTTTTTTATGAATAATGAACCACGCCAGGCCGTAGCCAGTGGTGCCGGGTTATTTGAGCATAGCGAAAACGTTTACGAAAACGCGGTTTACAGCCTTACCCCAATAAACACCCAGGTAAACCACACCGACCCGGCCACCTATCATATCAACGTTATTTTGGATGAGCCGCCGGTGATAAGTGTTGAAGAGAAACCAGACTCGGTAAGTATGAAATCGCTGTACTTTAATGGAAAAATTCAGGATGATCATGGCTTTTCGGCTTTGAATTTCCATTATAATGTGCAACCATCCGGCAATAAGGGCAATCCAAAAACGTTTGTAAAACGAGTGGAGGCGGATATGGGACAGGCGCAGGCAGATTTCTTTTATTTCTGGAATTTAAAAGATCTGGGCATTAACCCGGGCGACCAGGTTACGTATTTTTTTGAAGTAGCAGATAATGATGGCGTAAACGGCCCCAAAAAGGCCCGCACTCCCGAACGCACCCTTCATGTACCCGATGCCAGCGAAGTAAACGAGCAACTGAATGCCGGCACGCAGGCTATCAAGCAAAAAATGCAATCGGCCATTAAATTGGCGGGGCAGGTTGAAAAGGAATCGCAGAAGCTTAACCAGATGCTGCTGAACAAAAACACCCTCTCGTTTGATGAGAAGAAACAGGTAGAAGATTTACTGCAAAAACGCAAAGACCTGGAAGACCTTGTGAAGGAAATAAAGGACGATAACAAAAAAAATCTGTACAATCGGCATGAAAGCCAGCAGCAAAATGAAGAGATACTGGCCAAACAAAAACAAATTGAAGATTTATTTAACAACGTACTTGATAAAAAAACAAGGGAGCTTTTGCAAAACCTGCAACAACTGTTAAACGAGCAGCAAAAAGACGCCACCCGTGATGAACTATCCAAAATGCAGATGGATAATAAATTGCTAAAAAAAGAGCTCGACCGGATGCTGGAGCTCTATAAAAAGCTGGAATTTGATCAGAAACTAAACCAGCAGGTTGATCAGTTGAATAAGCTTGCCGATAAGGAACAAAAATTAGCTGAACAAACGCAGCAACAAGGCGCAGATCAGAAACAATTACAGCAGGAACAGGATAACCTGAAAAAAGAATTTGATGATGTAAAAAAAGGGTTAGATGACTTGCAGAAAATAAATGAACAGGCCGAGCGCAAAAACGATTTCCAAAACCCCGAAAAGGAAACACAAAGCATAAAACAAAAAATGGAGCAAAGCGCCGGCGCTTTACAAAAAAACGATAAAAACAACGCCAGCAAATCGCAAAAACAGGCGGCCGAAGAAATGAAAGACTTAGCCGGTAAGTTACAACAACAAGACCAGGAGGGCGAAAGCAAAGAAAACGCGGTTGACGCCCAGCAGTTACGCGAGTTATTAAAAAACCTGGTGAACAGTTCCTTTAACCAGGAAAAACTGATGCAAACGTTGAAAAGCACCAGCCCTACAGATCCGGCTTATGTCACCCTCTCGCAAAGCCAAAAGGATATTAAGGATAACCTTAAAACAGCCGAAGATAGTTTATACGCGCTTAGCCGGCGTATCCCACAAATTCAATCAACTGTTAATTCGGAGATAAGCAGTATAAACACCCATATAGACCAGGCCCTGGATAACCTGGGCGACAGGCACACGGCCGAAGCCAACCGCAACCAGCAGTATGCCATGACATCCATGAACAACCTGGCCCTGATGTTGAGCGAAGCGTTGGACCAGCTGCAAAAAATGATGAATAAAAGCAAAAGTGGTAAAGGCAAGCCACAGTCAATATCGCAGCTAACAAAAATGCAGCAGCAGCTTAACAAAAACATGCAAAAAGCGCGCGAGCAAATGCAGCAGCAAGGAAATCAGCCGGATGGTAAAACTGGGCAAGGGAAGCCGAAACAAGGCAATATGAGCGAGCAATTGGCCCGGATGGCCCGCCAGCAACAACAGATAAGACAACAGCTGGAGCAGATAAATCGTGAAGAAAATAACAATGGTACAGGTAAATTAGGTAATTTAGATAAAATTTCGCAAGAAATGGAACAAACTGAGCGAGATCTCGTAAACAAGAAGATTACAGACGAGGCGCTAAAGAGGCAACAACAAATACAGAGCCGGTTATTGGAAGCTGAAAAAGCGCAACAGGAGCGTGAGCAGGATCAACAAAGAGAAAGCCAGGCCGGCAAAAACATACCTCCGGGATACATAAAGGCGTTGCAGGGTTACCAGCAACAACGGGCAAAGCAGACAGAACAGGTAAAGACAGTATCTCCGGCACTTAATTTGTATTACAAGCAAAAAATTAAATCTTACTTTGATCAACTTAATGCCAAATAATATGGAACAGGCAAATGTTCAAACCGGCGAATTATTCACGTTACAGCTACCGTCGAACCCGGAGAGCATAACGCAGCTTGAAGCGCTGATAGAAGAGATTGCTGATAAATACCATGTTGCAGATGATACATTTGCCAACATGATGACTTGCTTAAACGAAGCCGCTATAAATGCTATTATACATGGCAACAAACTTGACGCGACAAAAAAGGTGATTATTAATGCCGATGTTGCCCCCAAGCGCGTTATATGGACAGTTACCGACGAAGGCGAAGGCTTTGATTACAATCACCTGGCCGACCCCACTGCGCCTGAAAACCTGGAGAGCCTTACCGGCCGTGGTGTTTTTATCATTAAGCACCTGGCCGACCAGTGCATCTTTAATGCAAAAGGCAACGAAATTGAACTACATTTTAAAATATAATGCCCGCTATCAGCTTTTTTGAAGAAGACATTAATTATAAGCTAAAAAACAAAACCCTTGTGCGCCAGTGGATTAAGGAAACCATTGTTGCCGAGGGTTTTAAATTGAAAGAGCTGAACTACATTTTTTGCTCGGATGCTTACTTGCTTACGCTTAATCAGCAATATCTTGATCATGATACCTACACCGATATCATTACTTTTGATAACAGCGAGGTTAAAGGCGATATTGTAGGGGATATTTTTATATCAATTGAGCGTATCCGTGAAAACGCCGTTAAGTTTGGCCATTCAGAAACAGATGAACTTCATCGCGTAATTATTCATGGCGCATTGCACCTGTTAGGATATACAGATAAAAGTGTTGTTACAAAGAAGAAAATGACACAAAAAGAGGACGAGTATTTAGCTAAGCGAAGTTTTATTGGCTAATTTTACCTGCATATTTGTTTAACCATCAATTATTTAAAACCATGAAATTACTTTCTTTAATATTGGGCTTCGTTTTAATGACGGCCGCACCATCGTCGGTTTACGATTTTAAACTGAAAACTATCGACGGGGACAACTTTTCACTGGCCAAATACAAAGGCAAAAAGGTATTGATTGTAAACACAGCCTCAAAATGCGGCTTTACCAAACAATACAAAGATTTAGAAGCATTGGCCGAAAAATATAAAGGCAAACTGGTTGTGGTAGGCTTTCCTGCCAACAACTTTGGCAGCCAGGAACCAGGCACCAACCAGGACATCAAGACCTTTTGTCATGACAATTTTAACGTTACCTTCCCAATGAGCGGAAAAGTTAGCGTATTAGGTTTAGATATCGACCCATTGTTCCAATACCTTACAACAGCGCCGAACCCTGATTTTACCGGCGACATTAAATGGAACTTTGAAAAGTTTTTAATTGACGAAAATGGCAAACTAATCCACCGTTTCAGGTCGGCAACCACACCAATGTCTGAAGATATTACCAAATACCTTTAATTAGATTTTAGATATTACTGATATTCCAGGGGCTCCGGTTTTTAACCGGGGCCTTTTTGTTTTATCCGCTGCCAGGACCCGTGGTAAAATTTTTCCGAAATTAAACGGCTTCTGCCTTTAACATATTACCCAGGGAACGGCTATTCATCGATATAAAAGGACTGTCTACCGATATTTATATGCTGATGGAGATGTTTTAATCTATCTTCAACACTGAAGTTAAAAAGGTTAATTTAATAGTGCATGAATAAACTACTACTATAATCCCAAAGGGAGGTTTGCTTTCGCAAACTATGTACTCTTGTCGTTCTTTACTTGTTTCTTCATACTTGTTAAGAAGATACTTTCAGTTAATAGTTAATTAATCAGCGCCTGCTCAGAGTGCGGCGCTTTTTATTTTTCCCTGCCCGCGCTATTGCCCCGATCGTCGGAAATCCCCACAGCAGCAACCGGTATTGGGTAGCAGCCGGAACTTTATCTATCTTCAGTATTGCAACGTTTTGCCTTTGGGTACTATTTAGCCAACAAATTTTAGCTATCTTAACTCTAATTATGGGTCCGCGGTGTAGCTGTGTAATCCCCCGGCGAAGCGTTAGCGTATCCACCTTTAAAAGCGGGTGTACCCATAGTTTTTATCAAATTAACCCCTTAAAATGAAAGACCTCCTGGTTATACAAGACTATTTAAACCGCCATTTTCCACATTTTGAGCCCGGGTTAAAAGATTTTTTGGTGCAGAATGGATTGGTTATCGATATCCCGGCCGGCGAGGTTGTGTTACGCACTGGTCAATACATCAAATCAACCATGATGATTTTAAAGGGCCGGGTAAAACTATACCGCGAAGGCGACGACGGGGGCGAATTTTTCATGTACTACCTGGAACCGGGCAATGCTTGTGCCCTAACCATGATATGCGCTACCAAACAGGAAACCAGCGAAGTAATGGGCAAAGCTGTTGAGGATACTACTGTGTTGGCTGTGCCGATAGCGCTGATGGACCAAATGATGGCCACCTACAAAACATGGTACTATTTTGTATTGGAAACCTATCGCTCCAGGTACGAAGAGTTACTGATTGTGATTGACCATATCGCCTTTAAAGGTATGGATGAGCGGTTATACTATTACCTGCAAAATCAATATCAAAAACTAAAAACGCGCGAACTAAAAATAACCCACAGCCAGATTGCCGCCGATTTGAACTCATCGCGCGAGGTGATTTCCCGCCTGTTAAAAAAAATGGAACAGCGCGGAGATATTGTACTGAACCGTAATTTTATTGAATGGAAAAAATAAAAAAGCCCTGGTGACATAAGTCACCGTTGCGGGCTGATAAAACAAGCATTTTTGTATTGTTAATTATTTAAACATGCCATTTTTCGCTTACCTCGCATCCGCTTTAATCGGAATTTCGCTTGGCCTGATTGGTGGGGGCGGCTCAATCATGACGGTCCCGATGCTGGTTTACCTTTTTGGAGCCAGCCCGCTTTTGGCCACCTCTTACTCCTTATTTATTGTAGGCTCAACCAGTATGGTTGGCGCTTTTACCAATTACCGCAAGGGGCTGGTGAATGTGAAAACAGCGCTGCTTTTTGGTTTAACATCTATCAGCACCGTTTTTATAACCCGTAAATTCCTGCTGCCCCTAATACCCCATAACATTTTACAGATAGGTTCATTTCAACTCACCGAAAATATCCTGACCATGGTGCTTTTCGCAGTGTTGATGGTAGCCGCAGCAACGGCAATGATTAAAAGCGGCAGTAAAACGGAGCCGCCGCATACCACCGTCGATAAAAAACGCAACATTACCAAACTTTTACTTTATGGTATAGCTATAGGGTTGGCCACCGGCTTTTTAGGGGCAGGCGGCGGCTTTTTACTGATCCCAACCCTTGTTTTACTGGTCGGCTTACCCATGAAGGAGGCCGTTGGTACCTCGCTGCTCGTCATCGCCATGAATTCGCTGATTGGCTTTACCGGCGACCTGGGCCATTTTAATATAGACTGGGGCTTCCTGTTAAAAATAACGGCGATAGCCATCGCCGGCATATTTGCGGGAGGCTTAATTAGCCGTCGGGTTGATGCCGGCAAACTTAAAAAGGGCTTTGGCTGGTTTGTACTGGCAATGGGTATTTATATACTGACCGAAGAACTGTTTTTTAAATAAATTTAATGCGATGGTGACTTTGGTTACCATCTGTTTGCGTACGAAACCGCAACTTTGTTAAAATATAAAGAATATATGATGCATATAGAACAAATATATACCGGATGCCTGGCCCAGGGTGCATATTACATCCAATCAGAAAATGAGGTAGCCATTATTGATCCTTTGAGGGAAGTAGAACCTTATATGGCTAAAGCCAAAGCGGCCGGCGCCACCATCAAATATGTTTTTGAAACCCATTTCCATGCCGATTTCGTATCGGGCCATATTGACCTGGCACGGGAAACCGGCGCGCAGATTGTTTATGGACCAAACGCAGTAACCGGCTTTGAGGCCTATATAGCTAAAGATAATGAAACGTTTAAAGTAGGCCGCGTTACCATAAAAGTGCTGCACACGCCGGGGCATACCATGGAGTCTGTTTGTTACCTGCTGAATGATGAAGATGGCAAAGAAACCGCGTTGTTCTCTGGCGATACTTTATTCATCGGCGATGTTGGCCGGCCCGATCTGGCGCAAAAAGCATCCGGGCTGACACAGGAGGGCCTGGCTGGTATTTTGTTCGATTCGTTGCGTACCCGCATTATGGTTTTGCCCGATGATGTTATTGTTTACCCCGCCCACGGTGCCGGATCTGCCTGCGGAAAAAACATGAGCAAGGAAACCACCGATACCTTAGGCAATCAAAAAAAATACAACTACGCCTTACGCCCCAACATGACGCGCGAAGAATTTATAACTGAGGTCACTCGTGGATTAACCGCCCCGCCGGTATATTTCCCGCTGAATGTTAAAATGAACAGGGAGGGTTACGAAAGCTTTGAAAAGGTGCTAAGCCAGGGAACCCAGCCATTAACCCCCGAAGCATTTGAAGCCGCGGCCAACAGCACAGGCGCCATTTTACTGGATACACGCGATCCCCTGGTTTTTGCGAAGGCCTTTGTGCCCAACTCCATTAATATTGGCATCAACGGGAGCTTTGCCCCATGGGTTGGCGCATTGGTGCCGGATATTAATCAGCAAATTTTGCTGATTACCGAAGAAGGACGCGAAGAGGAGGTTGTTACCCGGCTGGCCCGCGTGGGTTATGACCATGCCATTGGTTATTTAAAAGGAGGCATTAAGGCCTGGCAGGCTGCCGGTAACGAAACAGACAGCATTGTATCCTTAACCGTTGATGAACTGGCGAAGAACATAAGTAACGATAGTTTGATAAAAATCCTTGATGTACGCAAGGCAACTGAACACTATGCCGAACATATATTAGATGCCGAAAACCTGCCGCTGGATGACATTAACAGCAATATGGCCCGGCTGGATAAAAACCAAACGTATTATGTGCATTGCGCCGGGGGGTACCGGTCAATGATATTCAATTCTATGCTGCGGGCCCGCGGTTTTACTAACCTGGTTGATGCTCAAGGCGGCTTTAAAGCCATGAAAGATTCCGGCAAGTTTAAAATAAGCGATTACTTGTGCCCAAGCACAATGCCCTGAGTAATTCATAAATTTTAGAATAAGGAATAATATACAACGATGCTTAATCTGCTTAAACAACCCTGGCCCTGGTACACTTCGGGGGCTGCAATTGCCGCCATCATGGTTTTATTGCTTTATTTCGGAAAATCATTCGGTTTTTCGTCCAACCTGCGCACCATCTGCTCGATGGCCGGCGCGGGTAAAAAAGTGTCGTTTTTTGATTTCGACTGGCGGGCACAAAAATGGAACCTGCTGTTTTTGCTGGGATCTGTTTTAGGCGGACTGATAGCCGCAACTTTGTTAAAAAACAACACCCCGCTAAAACTGGCCGCTGCTACCGTTACCGATCTTAAAACTATCGGTATAAATTTTGACGGGCAGCTAAACCCGGCGCAGCTTTTTGGGATACATAGCTTGTCGTTAAAAAACGTTATCCTCTTGCTATCCGGCGGCTTACTGGTGGGCTTTGGCTCCAGGTATGCGGGCGGTTGTACATCGGGGCATGCCATCAGTGGCCTGTCAAATCTGCAATTGCCTTCATTAATAGCGGTCATCGGCTTTTTTGCCGGCGGGCTTCTCATGACACACTTTTTACTTCCGCTGATATTATCGATATGAAAGGATTAAGATTTATCCTCGCCGGCATCATCTTCGGCATCATCATGACCAAATCCGAAGCTGTTTCCTGGTACCGCATCCAAGAGATGTTTCGCTTCCAATCGTTTCATATGTATGGCATTATTGGCACCGCTGTGGTTTTGGGGGCTTTAGCTGTTCTCCTCATTAAAAAGTACCACATAAAAGATTCGCAGGGCAACCCCATCATATTTACCGATAAAGAAAAAAGCCCGTCAAAATACATCATCGGCGGCCTGATATTTGGCCTTGGCTGGGCGCTTACCGGCGCATGCCCCGGCCCTATGTTTGTTAATATCGGCTACGGGTATGTCTCTTTTATCATCGTGGTTATCGGGGCGCTGTCGGGCACTTTCCTGTATGGTTTAATAAGAGATAGGTTGCCGCATTAAACGGGCTGTTAATTTTACACAACAATTCATTAATTTTCGGTATGAATGACCGGAAGGATATACAAAACCTGAACGCCCGCAAGTTTATGGTTTGGCTGGCCATAGCATCATCGTTTATGCTGGTTGCCGGGTTAACCAGCGTATTCCTTATCTCAACTTCAGCCGGCGACGAAGCCCATACAAGGCTTCCCTTTGTATTTGTTATCAGCACGGTTGTTATCCTGGGCAGCAGTGTTACTTTACATATAGCCGGCAAAAGCTTAAAAGGCTTGCAAAATGCTAAATTTCACCTCTACCTAAAGCTCACCATAGCGTTGGGGCTACTGTTTATGTTGCTGCAGGCTGTTGCCTGGGGTGTTTTGCTTCATCAAAAAGTTTATTTTGATATGCATAAAAGCTACCAATCGTTCATTTATGTTTTTGTGACCGTTCATCTTTTACACATTATAACCGGCGTCGCTTTGCTTGGTTATACCCTATCCGGCTCGTTACAAAGCAAACCCCGGTACAGGATTTTATACCGGTTGGAAATGAGCACCACCTTTTGGCACTTTATAGATATTTTGTGGGTGTATCTTTATTTGTTTTTGATGTTGAAATAGTTGTCCGGCTAATATACCTGGTGCTATGAAAAAAAACAAGATAATTTACTGGAAACCGTAAAAAAAGTGTATTATTATTTACCTTTGATATGACCTAACCTCAAACATGAAATGTTCAGAATTACTTAGGAAAATTAAACAAGCAGGGTGGTACGAAGTTAGACAATCGGGAAGCCATGTTGTATTGAGGCACCCAGACCATGAAGACGCCTTGATTTTTCCTAATCATGGTAGTAAAGAAATTCATAAAGGATTAGCAGAAAAACTCAAAAAACAAGCCGGGGTTAAATAATCCCATAAATTCAACAATAATGAAAAACCACATATTCAACGTTGGAAAAACAGCAACTGGCTTTGATGCTTATTATCAGGAAAAAGATAAGATATTGGTAGTAACTACCGGTACCAACATCACAGAATTAAAGAGAAACATTATTGAAGCCTATAATCTTCATGCAGAAGTAAACGGAAAGGCTTCTATTACTGTCGATGATATCACTTTAAAATATGACATATCATCCTTCTTTGAATTTTATAAAGAAATTAATGCCTCTGCTCTCGGGAATAGAATTGGAATGAATAAAAGTTTAATATCTGATTACGTGAATGGTCGAAGAACACCATCAGAAAAACAGATAATTAAAATACTTAATGGTATTAAGCAGTTGGGGAAAGAGCTAACAGAGTTGGAATTATCTTAAAGATTTAAAGGAACAACAGGTAGACGCTTTTCCACAAAAAGCAGTATTTGAATCTTCCTAACGCCGTTCGCTCCCAACGGCTGGCAAGATGATGTCCTCCCCAGACAGATAAGGATGCCAAACATCGAGCATTTTACTACGTTAGTGAGTTGATATCCAATTTGACCACACATTACCTACTCTATGATCTTTACAAAAACCAAGGCTGCCTGCAAATTCATTTTTTGCACTTTATTTATTTCCATGGCGATAGCTGCAATCGCCCAAAATAAAAAAACAACACCCACCGATAGTACTCCCAAGATTGTTAATATAGTTAATTTTATTCGCCTGCTTGAGCCGCGCGACCCGGCAATAACCGAAGATGTTTTGTACCAAACAGTGGTAAAACAGGTAGAGATTATGAAAAAATATCACCTGGGCGGCACATTCCTTTTACAGTACGACGCGCTGATGGATAAACGTTACCAAAAACTGCTGGCAACCCTGCCAAAAGGGACTTTCGAGATTGGCGCCTGGTGGGAAATTCCGCAGCCTATGGTGGAAAAGGCTGGTCTTAAATGGCGCGGCCGTTATCCCTGGGACTGGCGGGCCAACATTGGCTTTTCCACAGGCTATACGCCCAGGGAGCGCGAAAAGCTGATAGATGTTTACTTCCGTGATTTTAAAAAGATATTTGGTTATTATCCCAAATCGGTAGCATCATGGTTTATCGATGCCTACAGCATCAACTACATGTATCAAAAATACCATATTGTGGCTTCGGCAAACTGTAAGGACCAATATGGAACCGATGGCTATACCCTTTGGGGCGGTTACTGGAACCAGGCCTATTATCCAAGCAAAATAAATTCCTATATGCCGGCCCAGCACGCTCAAAACCAGATCCCCGTTCCCATCTTCCGGATGTTGGGCAGCGACCCGGTACGCCAGTATGATAACGGCCTTGGTACAACCCGGCAGGGCGTTGTTACCCTTGAACCTGTTTATAAATTCGGCGGTGGCGATTCTACCTGGGTAAACTGGTTTTTTAAATCGTTTACCGATGATCTGTCGCTTGGTTTTAATTATACCCAGGCCGGGCAGGAAAACTCCTTCACCTGGGATGCCATGGCCAAAGGCTTCGAAATCCAGATGCCGCTGATAGCCAAATTGCAGGCCGAACATAAAGTTACAGTGGAAACGTTGGAACAATCTGGCCGTTGGTTTAAAAAGACCTACCCGGTTACCCCGGCAACTTCATTTACAGTAAGCCACGACATCCCGGGCAGCGATTTGAAAACCGTTTGGTACAACAGCCGCTTTTACCGCGTTAACCTGTTGTGGGAAGATGGCGGTCTGCGTATTCGCGACATTCATTTGTTTGATGAAAAGTTCCCGTCTGTGTACGAAACCGAAGCTGCAACATCAAACGAATGCACCTTTTTTACCCTGCCGGTTGTGGATGGCTACATTTGGAGCAAGCCTGATCATATTGCCGGTTTGCGGTTGAAGAAAAAGGTGGATGGGAAAGAAATCCTGGTAAAAGGCTCCCTCCCGGTGTTTACAAATACAGGAAAAAGCAGCATGCATATATCATATCCATTGATCAACGCCGAAGGCACGCTGGAGATTGACCTCACTGAAACGAAGATCAAAATACATTTGGAAAGCAAAACAGCTAATAACTGGTTCTTTGATTTGGATACCGCTCCCGGCGCTCAATTACCATTCAAAAATATAGCGCACAAACAAGTGGATTGCCAATTTGAAAAAACGAGGTACCTGTTGAAAGCCCCGAAAGGTTCGTTTTCAAAACCGGCAAATGGATCTGTTTTAAGGATTACTCCGGATAGGATGACCAATACCATTGTATTGGATTTTGCAAATGCCACTAAGCGAAAATAAAATGATCTAACTCTTTTTTCAATTGTGTTACGGAGAGGTATTCTGTAGTTTACCGGGTATCTATAGCAAACTTTTCTTCTTTACCTGCCACCGGCGTCATCCCTTTAATGTCCCGGCGTTTAATTAGTGCGTTGAGTTGGCCGGCCGTAACCAATTGCCGGCCGTTTAAAGCGATAATATCCTTCTCCGAATTTATTTTAATCCCCCCTGTTTTATCAACAATATATAGCCCGGTATCTATGCGCAGCAATACCTTTTGATTGCCCGCTTTGGCGGCGGCCAGCTTATTATAAAAGGCCCTTTCATTGCGCACTTTCGCAAAACCGGCATACACATTGTCGTAATCCAAATCGCCATGTTGCAACGATGAAAACGAAGCTGCGCGGCTGCGAACTTTTTTAAGTCCAAAATAAAACAGGCCCCTTGTGTCACCCGGCTGGTCGGCCCAGTTTTCATGCTGATGAAAAGTCACGAACCCTCGTTTTACAATTTTCAACCTGAAATTTAACGACCCGCTTTGTTTATAAATAAGTTGGATTTTGTAATAGCCTTTTGCATTGCTGGTTCCCAAAACTTTGTTTTGAGCGTCATAAATGGCAGCCCTGTTAACCGGTAAAAGTGTTTGCGCATCTACCACCAGGCCGGCAATGTCAATGTTTCTTACCTGCGCTGTCGTTTTAAACGCAACCGTGAAAAAGGAAAAGGCTGCCAGGCAAGCACTCAATACAAATTTTGAAGCGGCCAATTTATTCATTATGTCGTTTATATCAACGTCTTTTTTAAATACGGCTTGAATGGGTTATGCAGTAAAAGCCACTAAAGCCTTCTCAATCCTGCTAATCGTTTCTTCCTTTCCCAACAAAGCCGCAATATCAAACACATGCGGACCAAACTTACCGCCTACCAACATCACGCGGAATGGTAACATAACGTCGCCCACTTTCAGCGCCTTTTCTTCGGCAAGGGTTTTAAATTTGGCTTCAAAGTCATGGGCTTCAATACCGGCTTCAGCTGCTAATAAAGCGATAAGCGCGTTAAAAAAATCCGTTTTGGCGTCAGTCCATTTTGGTTTTACGGCGTTAAGGTCGTATTCTTTCGGCTGCTCAAAAAAGTAGCCCGCCTGCTGGTAAAAATCAGGCAGCACAACGCAGCGGTCTTTTACGAGGTTAATCACCGTTTCCAGCTTTGCATCATCCATTACAACGATGCCTTTATCCTCCAAAACCGCTTTGACTTTCGGCTTTAAGCTTTCAGCTTTCAGCCTTTTAATCCACTCGGCATTGAACCATTTGGCTTTTTCAAAATCAAATTTAGCGCCGGCTTTGCTCACGCGGTCTATCGAAAATTTGTCAACCAGTTCGTCCAGTGTAAATAGCTCCTGGCCGGTACCATCATTCCAGCCAAGGGTGGCCAGCAGGTTCAAAAATGCTTCGGGCAAAAAGCCAAGTTCTCTAAAGCCGGGCGTTAATTCGCCTGTTTTGGCATCAAACCAAGTCATGGCGTATACCGGGAAACCAAGGCGGGCGCCATCGCGTTTGCTTAGCTTGCCATGCCCATCCGGTTTTAATATCAGCGGTAAATGCGCCCATTGCGGCATATCGGCTTTCCATCCTAAATACTCCCAAAGCAGCAAATGCACCGGCGCCGATGGCAGCCACTCTTCGCCGCGGAAAGCGTGCGAAATTTTCATCAGGTAATCATCAACCACTACCGCAAGGTGGTAAGTTGGCATACCATCGGCTTTCAGTAGTACCTTGTCATCAACCAGGTTGGTTTCAAAGCTTACGTGTCCGCGAATCATATCCGTAAAGCTTACCGTTTCATCGGCCGGCATTTTTATACGGATAACATGCGGGGTATGCGCATCTAACAGGGCGTCTACCTCGTGCTGCGGCAACGATACAGAATTTCGCAATGTTTGGCGGTACGCCTGCCCATATTGAAAGTTGGGAATTTCCTTGCGGTTTTTGTCCAGCTCCTCGGCGGTATCAAAAGCATAGTAAGCGTGGCCCTGCATTACCAGGCGTTCGGCGTATTCGCGGTAAATGGCTTTGCGCTCGCTTTGGCGGTAAGGGGCATAATGGCCGCCGGCAACCGGGCTTTCGTCTGGTTCAAGGCCACACCATTTAAGGCAATCTAAAATATATTCTTCGGCACCTTCCACATATCGGGTTTGGTCGGTGTCTTCAATTCTCAAAACAAAATCGCCGTGGTGCTTTTTGGCAAACAAATAGTTAAATAACACGGTGCGTACGCCACCCAGGTGCAAACCACCTGTAGGGCTGGGCGCAAAACGGACTCTTACTTTTTTATCGGTCATGATGGGGGCAAAGATAAGCTTTTTCAAATGTGCAGATATGACGCAAATGTGCAGATTTCAAATTACAGATGTGCAGATGGCTGGGCCCCGCAAGATTGAATTCTCTTTATTTATCAGTCTTTAAATGATAATTTAATAATTTACGTTTAGGATTTGTTATCATTAATGCTTTTTTACCATTTAAAATCTGCACATCTGTAATCTGCACATTTAAATAAAAATCCCGTTATTTGAACCGTGGCCAGCATGAACCCGTATCAGCAAAAAAAAAGGTGGAAGTATTTACTGCTCGCGTTCGCGACTGTTATTGCCAGCGGTTCGTTATTTTACACCAGTTACCTGGTTAAAAATATTGCCCGGTCTGAGCGTACGCGGGCGCAGGTTTGGGCCATGAGCATGCGGCAGATCCTGAACTCCGACGATAACGACTTTTTGAAATATACCATAGCCGTTCGGGATAGCCTGGTGGTGCCGGCCATTGTTACCGATGCCAAGGGCGATATCCGTTTATCACGCGGCCTGGATACCACCAAAACATATATCGACCTGCCATCTCCCGGCAAAAAGTATGACCTGCAGTATTTTAAGGACGAGCTGGAATACATGAAAAAGCAGCACGAACCCATCAGGCTGCAAATACTGGGCGAAGAAAACTTTGTTTATTATAAGGATTCGGCACTGTTAACGCAGCTCAAGATTTTTCCATATGTACAGTTGTCTGTTATCGCTGTGTTTTTATTGATGGCTTATACTGCATTCAGCTCGTCGCGTAAGTCGGAGCAGGACCAGGTTTGGGTAGGGCTGGCCAAAGAAACGGCACACCAATTGGGTACCCCAATATCGTCGCTGATGGCCTGGATTGAGCTGATGAAAGAGAAGTTTAATGCCGAGGATGATGTGCTGGTAGCCGAAATGGAAAACGATGTAAGACGCCTGGAAATTGTGGCTGATCGGTTCTCCAAAATCGGTTCGAAACCTGTTCTGGAAGAACATGGCGTATATGCTGTGGTTAAAGATTTTGTTGATTATTTTAAAGTCCGCGTAAGTAAAAACATCTCTTTCGAAATGAGCGGAAACCCGCATCTGAAGGCTGGCCTTAATATCCCGTTATTTGACTGGGTTATTGAAAACCTGCTAAAAAATGCGGTTAACGCTATTGAAGGCAAAGGCACCATTAAAGTAGAAATTAGCGGCAATAAAGTAAAAAACCAGGTATTTATTGATGTAACCGATACCGGCAAAGGTATCCCGCGCTCTAAGTTTGACACCGTATTTCAACCGGGTTACACCACCCGTAAGCGCGGCTGGGGCCTGGGCCTGTCGCTTACCAAAAGGATGATAGATAACTACCATAACGGGCAAATATTTGTAAAAGATTCGGAACTGGGCAAGGGCACAACTTTTAGGATCGTATTAAAAAACACACGCAATGATAAGCAGACCAAACAGCGATGAATATTCGCCATTCGCGGCCGGTTATGTAGGGCTGGTACCCGATGAAAATGTGATTGAAAAACTTGAACAGCTAATGGCATCAACCTATCAGTTGTTTAGCGGCCTGGCCGAAGAACAGGGCGCCTACGCCTATGCCCCCGGCAAATGGACGGTTAAACAGGCGCTTGGCCACATGATTGATACCGAACGAACTTTTGCATACCGTGCCCTGGTTTTTTCGCGCAATCACATTGAGCTGCCCGGTTTCGATCAGGATATTTACGTGGCCAATAACGATGTAAGCAGCGTAAACATTAAGGATCTGGCCGAAGAGTTTAAAGCCGCCCGGTTATCAAACATCTACATGATAAAAGCGTTTAGCGATGAGCAACTGCTCCGTGATGGCATTGCCAGCGGCAGCCGTTTTACCGTACGGGCTTTTGTATATATGCTTGCCGGACACGAATTGCATCATTTGAATATTTTCAGAGATAGGTACGGCATTGCGTAACCTTGCTAAGTTGTAAAATTTCGCGAAACTCTGAAGGGGGGTGTTTATTAGAAGCATAAAAACATTAGTAAACCCAATTTAGACGGACGCTAAGAAGTAAAGAAAAAAAGAAATTGCTTTGCGTTTTACCGTCTTTGTGCGAAACGGCTGTTTTTTAATTTGAATTAAAAACATTAACAGTAGGTAGTGTACCACCCCGTACCAGGGTGTTTCATCATCAGGTGGTACACACACTTTGATTATACCCAATATAAAGCCCGGTTTTGTTATGCGGCCTTCTTTACCAAAAAACGTGATTTTTATTTAAATGTGCCGATCATAGATGTGCAAATTTCAGATATGCAAATGTGCAGTTGGGGGAACGTTTTTCATTCATTTTCATATTTGTCATCTTACAACGGCAAAAAAACATCTGAAATTTGCACATCTGCACATCTATCCCTCGTTCCTTTTCAAAATAAAGGCCATCAGGTCGGTGATGGGTTGTTTAATGATCTTTCCGGTTTTTACACCCTGCGCGTGGCAAAGCGTTTCAAGCTCTTCTTTAAAAAAGTAAGCTATCGATCCTACAAAATGGCATTTGTATTTGTGGTATTCGGGGTACGATTTGATATTGGTTTCGATAAACTCCAGCAGGCCCCGCTCCAATATCTCCTGCCCGTAAGGGGTTGCTTTTATCTCGCTTACAAATTTTGAAAACGAAGCCAGGTAAGTATTGCCGTTAGGTTTTTGATACACGTTTTTGATAACGATATCTTTATTGAGGTGATAGGCGTTTTCAAACTTCCCGTTGATTTCGGCAGGCATACGGCCGTACAAAAAATCGGTAATCAGGGTTTTGCCAAACCAGGTACCAGACCCCTCATCGCCTAAAACATAGCCTAAGCCGTGCTGTCCCTCAAAAATCTCCTCCCCATCAAAAAACGAGATGTTTGATCCCGTACCCATTACGCAACAAATTCCCTTCTCGTGGCCGCAGGTTGCATAAGCACAACCCAAAAGGTCGCTATCAACGGATACATAAGCTTTAGGAAAATACTGACTAATGGCATTGGAAACAATCTCATGCCTGTCTGGGCTGGAACACCCGGCACCAAAAAAATAGATCTCTTCTATTGCATCCCCATAAGCCAGCATTGCAGGCGCCTGGTCGGCAATTATTTTGGCTATTTCTTTTTCGGTCAAAAAGTACGGGTTTAGCCCCGCTGTTTTAAATGATACCGGTTGCTGTTGAGGAATGTGTAGTAACCAGTCTGTTTTTGACGATCCGCTATCGGCTACTAAAATCATGCACTAAGTTCTTCAAGGGCCTTTAAAGTTAATGGCTTATGGATAAACTGGGTAATATATTTGTTATTGGCTGATTGTTTCATATCAACAGGGTCAAGCGACGATGAAAGCATGAATATTTTGATGTTTTTTTTATCAATATCCAGCAAATCAAACTCCTTTAAAAACTCAAAACCGCTCATTGTGGGCATCCGGATATCAAGGAAAATTACATCCGGCTTAACAATACCAAACCTCAGGGAATCAATCGCCTCCGTTGGCGATTGGCGCACAACTATCGTTTCGGCAAAGTTACTTGCCTCCAAAACCTTGCGCGTAACAAAGTTGTCGATGTAGTTATCATCAATCAACAGACAGGTTTTGTAGGGATTGGACATGTTTTCAAATATATGTGTTTTTATATTTAAAATAAAATAATCCGGCTACTGAATATTTATACTGCTTGTTATCTGTTTTAGGGTGATTTCTGCTTGTTTTGACTGATACTGGGCCGCAAAAAAAGTTGATTGCGCGGCAAGATAGTTACGCTGCGCCTCGCGGATCTCGAGCGGGGTGATATTGCCCAGCTTATATTTTTCGAGCGAGATGTCGAGGTTCTTCTTGGCTATCACCACGTTTGCCTGGCCTAAAGCCATCAGGTCCAGGCCCGACAGGTATGATGCATACAAGCTATTTACCTGCGCTTCGATATTAAGCTGTGCTTGTTTAGCGCTAATGTTGGCATTATCTATCTGGATTTTGGCGTTCCGTTCCCTGCGTGTTTGATTAAAGCCATCAAAAATATTAATGGTTGCAGTAAGGCCATAATTTAACCCATGCTGGTTTTGTTGCAAGGTAAAACCAGCCGGCGTTTTATTATCACTAAAAGTATATCCCGTTGTTACGGCCACCTGCGGATAGCGGGTTGATTTTACCTGCTTAAGATTAATTTCGGCCAGGCGGCGGTTTAACCGGGCAGATAATATTGTTGGATTTTGCGATTGCACGCTGCTTAAAATATTACCCAGCAACAATTTGTCATCAACCACAATGGTATCGGCCACAGAAAAATCGGTTTGCAAATCGCGGATGAGGATTTGGTTAAGCTGAATTTTGGTTGTTTTAAAAAACTGGTATTGGGTAACCAGGTTGGCTGTATCGGTGTTTAAGTTTACCTGCGCATTTAAAACATCAAGTCTTGAAGCGCGCCCTACATGAAATTTATCGTTGGCATAACGCAACTGGGTGCGCGAAATATCTATTGCGCCTTTAAGCGCCTTTATCTGCTCGTTTTGGCTGATAAGATCATAATAAGTAGTAATCACGCTGGCCACGGTGTGCTGAATGGTATCCTGCAAACGCAGTGCGCCCAGCTGATCAAGTTGTTTCAGCTGGTCATACGTGGCAAACATGTTAAAACCATCAAAAATTGTCCAGTTAAGGGCAACACCGTAATTGATACCTCTGTTCGGGGCGTTGTGAATATTATTAACCGTACCGTCTGTACGGGTTTGTTTGGTAGTTAGCCGGCTGTTGGTTGATGCGAAATTACCGTTAACTTGTGGCAAAACGCCTGCATTGCCCAATGTTACGTTATTGGCCGCAATGGTTTTGTTATTTTGCGAAAGCTTTATGTTATAGTTGTTTTTTAATGCTATTTCCACAGCCTCTTTCAATGTAAGCAGTGGGGCATCCTGCGCCCAGGCATAAGCTTGCAGCAGGGTGCAGCAAAAAAGCAGGAAAGCTGTTTTTTTAATGATCATATCGCTTAAAGATTTTCAATCAGTTTTATTTCTTTTTTTTCTGGTGCGATTTCTTCTCCCGGCTCTTCATCAGGGTCGCGGCGGGTTTTTGATGCGAAGATCACGTACATTAAGGGGATAATGTAAAGTGTTAATACTAACGAGAACAGCATCCCGCCCATAATTACAATACCCAATGATACCCTGCTTTTTGCGCCGGCGCCCAATGCAAATGCTATTGGTACCGAGCCTAATACCACGGCCAAACTGGTCATTAATATTGGGCGCAGACGGGCTGTGGCGGCTTCAATGGCGGCCTCATATTTGGCTACACCATGCTCCATACGCTGGTTGGCAAACTCCACAATCAGGATCCCGTTTTTGGTTACCAGCCCCACCAGGGTGATGATCCCTATCTCGCTAAAAATATTCAGCGTTTGGTTAAACAGCCATAATGATAAAAATGCCCCGGCAATAGCCAGCGGTACCGTAAGCATCACGATGAAAGGATCCATAAAACTTTCAAACTGGGCAGCCAAAACCAGGTATATCAACAAAAGGGCAAAGCCAAAGGCAAACAAGATATTTGATGATCCTTCGGCATAATCCCGCGAGGGGCCGCTAAGGGCTGTACTGAATGTTTCGTCGAGCAGGCTTTTGGAAATCCGATCCATCTCGGCAATACCATCGCCAACCGTTTTACCCGGGGCCAAACCAGCCTGCACTGTGGCCGACTTGTAGCGGTTAAAATGATAAATAGCCGGCGGGGTAGCACCCTCCGTTATTTTTACCACGTTATCCAATTGTACCAGGTTGCCTTTGGTACTCCGCACATATACCGACTTCAAGTCAAGCGGCTGATCGCGGTTGGCCCTGTCAACCTGGGCAATTACCTGGTATTGCTTGCCATTGATAAGGAAGTAATCTAACCGGCCGGCACTGTAATACAACTGCAGGGTTTGCGCTATGTCATCTACCGACACACCCAAATCCCTTGCCCTGTCGCGGTCGGTTACCACCCTTAATTCGGGCTTTGTAAATTTAAGGTTCACATCCGTTCCCTGGAAGACCGGGCTTCGGGATACCTCGGCAAAAAACCGCGGCAGCACTTTTCTTATCTTCTCAAAATCCTGGTTTTGTATCACATACTGCACCGGTAACGACGTACGAGCGCCGCTACCACCACCGCTTATGGTTTGCTCCTGCACCACAATGGCCCGGGCATCGGGCATTTTGCTCAGCTTTTTGTTCATCCAATCGGCCAGTTGTTGCTGGGTTCGGGTACGTTGGTCTGGCGGAACTAAGCCCACCCGGCCAAAACCCGTGTTTGACGCGCCGCCGCCGCCGAATGAAGGCGAAACTATCTCAAGGTTAATGTTGGCTTCCGGGATAGAATCGGCCACCATGTTAGATACCTTGTCCATATACCGGGTCATGTACTCGTAAGTTGCGCCTTCTGATCCGGTTACGCTGTAACGCAATAAACTTCTATCATCAAGCGGGGCCAGCTCTGATGGGATAACTTTAACTAATATCCCAATAATAAGCAACGATGCCGCCAGGATCACGAATGATACCCACCGCACTTTCATAAACTTAACCAGCGTTTCGGTATAGGAAGTGGTCATGTTCACAAAAAATGGCTCGGTTTTTTCGTAGAACCTCGATTTTTTATTGTTCTTGCGAATCAGCTTTACATTCAGCATCGGTGTTAACGATAGCGATACAAAAGCCGATATCAAGACCGCCCCCGCCACAACCACTGCAAACTCACGGAACAGCCTGCCTGTAAAGCCCTGCAAAAACACAATGGGTAAAAACACGGCCGCCAAAGTAACCGAAGTTGATACTACCGCGAAGAAGATCTCGGCCGAACCCTCAAAGGCCGCTTTACGGATAGCCATGCCAGCCTCTACTTTTTTGTAGATGTTTTCTGTTACCACAATACCATCATCAACCACCAGCCCCGTGGCCAGCACGATACCCAGCAGGGTTAAAATATTGATAGAAAAGCCAAACACATACATGATAAAAAAGGCTCCAATCAATGATACCGGGATATCTATCAGCGGGCGGAAGGCGATAAGCCAATCGCGGAAGAACAGGTAAATAATAATAACCACCAGCACAAAGGAAATAATGAGGGTTTCCTGCACCTCGGTGATAGACTGGTTAATGAACCGCGTATTATCCAAAGCCACCTTCACCTTAATATCAGGGGGCAAATCTTTTTGGATCTGTTTTAACCGCACATAAAAATCTTTGGCAATTTGCACGTAGTTGGCCCCGGGCTGCGGCACGATGGCCAGGCCCACCATTGGCACACCCGATTCCTTGAATATTGTTTCTTCGTTTGCCGAGCCTAAAACAGCATAACCGATATCGCTCAGGTGGATAACCCGGCTGCTATCGGCACGAATGATCAGGTTGTTAAAATCTTTTTCGGTTGATAGCTTACCAAGCGCCCTGATGGTTACTTCGGTATTATTTCCTTCAATTTTACCGGCCGGCAATTCAACATTTTCCTTGGCTAACGCGGCTCCGATATCCGTAGCCGTTAAACCGAGCGCCGATAATTTGTTAGGATCTATCCATAAGCGCATAGCGTACTGCCGCTGGCCCTGGATATTGATGGTACTTACGCCGGGGATGGTTTGCAAACCTTCCTGTAATACGTTTTCGGCATAATCATCCAGCTGGTTAATGTTACGTTTGTCGCTGCTTACCGTCAGGGTGATGATCTGATCGGCGCTGGCATCGGCCTTGGTAACTACCGGCGGGGCATTAATATCCTGCGGCAGCTGGCGCTGTGCCTGCGATACTTTATCGCGCACATCATTAGCAGCAGTTTCCAAATCGGCATCCAGGTCAAACTCTACTGTAATATTGCTTGATCCAACCGAACTGGTTGACGAAATATTGCGGATACCCGGTACCCCGTTGATTGATTTTTCCAACGGCTCGGTTATCTGCGATTCGATTACATCGGCGTTCGCTCCGGAGTAACTGGTAGATACCGAAATAATTGGCGGATCGACTGAAGGGAAATCCCTCACCCCTAAAAACTTATAGCCGATAATACCAAACACAACAATAACTACCGACATTACTGTTGCCAATACCGGCCGTTTTATACTTACCGAGGATAAACTCATGGCGTTACTTTATTACTTTAATAATTTTTAAAGGAACCTTCGCCCTCATCTGTATCAGGCCCGAAACTACTACACTATCGCCAGGCTTTAAACCATCAATAACCTGTATCCTGGTATCTGTCCGCATGTCGGTTTTCACAGGTCTTGCTATGGCAATGCCGTTATGGGCAACATATACAATACTGCTTTTCAGATCGGGTATAACGGCTTCCGTTGGTAACAGGATAGTTTTGGGGATCTGGTCGAGCGTTAAATTAATTTTAGCAAAACTGCCCGCAGTTAACAAGCCTTTGGGGTTTGGTGCCTTCGCCCGTACAGTAATAGTGCGCGAGTTTACATCAATAGATGGCTCGATGGCGTAAACCGTTCCCGTAAAGTTTTCCCTCGAGCTTTCGGTTTTAAACCTTATTTTACTGCCTGCGCCAAGTATGGTAAGGTATCGTTCAGGAACCGAAAATGTTATTTTTGCAGGATCGATATTTACCAGCTGAGCGATAGGCGAAGCCGGCGATAAATAGCTGCCCGGGCTCACATTCCTTAAACCAATAGTACCCGAAAACGGCGCCCGGATTTCGGTTCGGGTTATCTGGGCTTTAATTACATCGGCAGCCGCTTTTAACGAGTTTAATGAAGTTAACGAAGTATCGTATTCTTCCTGGCTGATGGCTTCTTTTTGCAGTAGTACCTTATTGCGGTACTCAACCTGTTTGGCCAGTGTTACCTGGTATTGGTTTTGGGCCAATGATGCTTCTAAATCCTGGTTGTATACCTTAACCAGTAACTGCCCTTTTTGCACCTTGCTGCCTTCATTAAAATAAATGCCGGTGATATTGCCTGCCGTCTGGCTTACCAAACTTACTTTTTCGTTGGCATCAATGCTGCCGGTTACATCAATAATATTGTTTACGGTGGTATCCTTCACAATCATGATGTTAACGTTTACCGGGCCGTTCTTTTTCTTGCCGCTTTTGCCGCCGGCCTGTGCGGCCGCGCTTTCCTTGGCGCTTTTGCTAAAGAATTTGTTGTAAACCAAATAAGCAACCAGCAGGGCCAGCGCGGTATAAATGATATATTTCGTTTTCATATTTAATCAACAATCATTTCGTGATCTTTAAATTGGGTTCGGTTGTAGAGGGCTTTATGTTTAGCTGCATTTTTTGCAGTACGCTTTCAAATATCTTCATTTCATGCGCCGAAATTCCTTTGGTGATATCGGCATTGATGTGCTCAAAGGTTTCTACTATTTGCGGCACGGCTTCCTTTGCCTTTTCGGTAACCCGGAGTAAGTGCTCGCGGCGGTCGTTGGGGTTGCTTTCGCGGTAAACAAAGCCCTTAGCGGTAAGCATATTAATAATGCTTACCATTGCCGATTTGTCTTTATCCAGTATTTGCGCAAGCGCGTTTTGGGTAAGCTGCCCATCGTGGTAATATATAAGCGATAGAATAAAGTGGTACCTGGTGACATCCAGATGTGCGGTGTGCTTTGCCAGCACGTTAAGGTATAACTTACCTAAGCGTATCAGTTTCCGGGATATGGGTTCTATCAGCTGCATTTTAAATAAGCGGCAGCAAACATACTGAGCCACCGTGTTAATTAGTTGCATGTATCAACCATTTTACAAGTGTAAAACAGGCCGATATTTTAAAAAACTATAATTTTTATAACTTGCACGCATGAAACCAATTAAGCTGACCGCAACTGTATCATTAATTTTACTTTTTATGAATGTAAACGCCAGTAAGGCGCAACCCAAAACAAATATATCGTACACCGTTTCGTTCCCTGAAGCCCAGGCCCATTACGCCGAAATAGAGATGAGTATCACCGGGCTTAAGCAAACCACGCTCGACCTGAAAATGCCCGTTTGGACACCCGGATCATACCTCGTCAGGGAGTTTGCCAAAAATATCGAGGGCTTCAGCGCCAGCATCAATGGTAAAACAGTAGCCTCGCCCAAAATCGATAAAAATACCTGGCGCATTGCTACAAAGGGAGCGGCGGCTGTTACTATTAAATACCGCGTTTATGCCAACGAACAATCTGTACGTACCAGCTATATTGATGCAACACACGCTTTCCTGTCAACAACAGGCATCTTTATTTACCCCGCCAGCATGCTGCATTCGCCGGCAACCATCACCATAAAACCCTATAGCGACTGGTCTAAAGTTTCTACCAGTTTAGAGATGGTTAACGGGAACCCCTTTGTACGTTATTCGCCCAATTTCGACATCTTGTTCGATTCGCCTATCGAAGTGGGCAACCAGGACATTTTTGGATTTGATGTTGACGGTGTTAAATACGAAATATGTATGTACGGCGGCGGCAACTATGATAAAGAGCGCATTAAAAAAGACCTGCATGCCATTATTCAGCAGGAAGCAGCCATATTTGGCGAAAACCCCAATAAACATTATACTTTTATTATTCATAATCACTTACGCGGCGGAGGAGGTATAGAGCACCTTAGCTCTACGGTTTTAGGTATCGGCCGTGACAATTATGGCAACGAAAAAGGCTACCAGGGCTTTTTGGGGCTGGCCGCGCATGAACACTTCCACCTTTGGAATGTAAAACGTTTGCGCCCAATAGTATTAGGCCCATTTGACTACGACAATGAAAACTATACCACCAACCTTTGGATTGCCGAGGGCTTTACCGAATATTACCAGGAAATAGCCGTTAGGCGTACCAAACTTTATCCGCCGGAAAACTACCTGGACCAAATTGCCAACGAGTTTAATGTATTAGAAAATCAGCCCGGAAAAAACGTGCAAACCGTAGCCGAATCGAGCTTTGACGCCTGGATAAAAGGTTACCGCCCTAACGAAAACTCCAACAATACCACCATTTCCTATTATACCAAAGGCGCTATTGTTGGGATGATGCTTGATCTGGAGATTATCAACAACTCGGGCCAAAAACACAACCTTGACGATGCAATGAAGTACATGTACGTTACTTATTACAAAACCAAAAAACGTGGTTATACCGATGCCGAGTTTAAAAAGGGCTTTGAAAGGTTTGCCGGTAAAAAGCTGGATGACTTTTACAAAAAATACATCAACGGCCTTGATCCTGTTGATTATAACAAATACCTGGGCTACGCCGGCTACAAAACAGTTGATGAACTGGCCGATAGCGACGACGCTGCCCTGGGCATTACCACCGGCACAACTGCGGCCAAAAAAGTAATGGTTACCAGTGTAACCCGTGGCACCGCGGCCTATATAGATGGAATTAACGTTGGCGACGAAATAACGGCAATTGACGACAACCCTATATCCGACGGCTCCAACCTGATAACCGGCAAAAAACCCGGCGACAAAATACAGGTAACCGTTAACCGCGACGGGCAGTCTGTTACCCTGCCGGTAATGTTGCTGAAAAGTAACAGGGTGAAATATAAGATAGTATCTGTTGACAACCCGTCGGCGCAGCAATTGGCAGTGCGGGCTAAGTGGCTGAGCTTGTAATTTCCATAACAGATTATTGAAAGCCCTGGGATATCGGGGCTTTTTTGATTACATATGAATAGTATTTACCTGTTTTAATATGCAAATTTGTTTATGGAAACAATTGTTGTGTACCCCGAGAACAAAGAACAGTCTGCAGCAATAAAAGCATTTTTAAAGGCCCTAAAAATTAATTTTGAGCATCACAATAACGACCCCTACAATTGTGTGTTTATGGAACAAGTATTGGAAGGTGTAGCTGCAAGAAAAGCTGGGAAAAAAGGTGTTAGGATCGATACCGACAATCTATGGAAATAGATCTATATGGAAAAGCTATAAGAGATTTGAATAGAGGAAAAGTCTGTCAACAAAACCGGTTAAAAAAAGACCCAAGAGATATTAAATGATATAGAAGCTCATCGTCGGACAACGGATAAATACGTTGTTCAACGATTAATTATTCCCGCCTAAGTTATATTTTTATACCCTATGCCATCACCCGCCGCATTAAAAAAGATAAGGCCTATACAGCTTATTGCTGTTATCTTCTTTACGGTATCCGGCGGACCTTATGGGTTGGAGAATTTATTGAATTACGCGGGCGATCATGCGGCGTTGATCATACTACTTATTACCCCGCTTTTATGGGATGTACCCGCCATATTAACCGTGCTGGAATTAAACAGTATGATGCCGGTTAACGGCGGCTACTACAAATGGGTAAAATATGCGCTTGGCACTCGCTGGGGATTTTATGAAGGCTGGTGGACCTGGCTTTATACGTTTGTCGACCTTGCCATTTACCCGGTGCTGTTTGTAATATATGCTTCCTTTTTTTATCCCGAACTCGCTCAATACAAAATACCGGTTTGCTTGCTCGTTATCTGGGCATCTGCAGGCTTAAATATATTGGGTATAGTGCCGGTGGGCAAGGTGAGTTTGTTTTTAAGCGCAGTTGTTTTGGCTCCGGTGATTATTGTAATAGTGCTGGCTTTTCATCAGCATAGCGGTCCAATGTCAATTCCTGCACCATCTTTTAAGGGGCTTACGTTTCCATCATTCGGGATGGCCCTATATACGGTGATGTGGAACTGCCTGGGCTGGGACAATGTAACCACCTATGCCAGCGAAGTTGAGCGCCCTGTGCGTTCATACATGCTATCAATGGCCATTGCCTTTGTGCTGGTTGTGGTAGTTTACTTTTTCATTACCTGGATAGCACAGCAATCGGGCATTGGTCATGCCAAATTCAGCAACGAGGGGATGCCCGCATTGGGCGTACTGGTAGCCGGGCAGTGGCTTGGTGTTATTGTAGCCATAGGCGGCATGGCGAGTTCGTTAGGCATTTATGCCGCGGTATTGCTATCGGTATCGCGGGTACCCCATGTAATGGCCGAAGATAAATTGCTGCCGCGCGGCATCAGTCGTTTGCATAAAAAATTCCAAACACCATATGTGTCTATTATTATTTGTTCGCTGGTGGTAAGTTTCATGATATTATGGAAACTGGGCGAGTTGTTTATCATCGACGTTACCGTGTATGGGGCGGGGCTTTCGTTAGAGTATATTTCACTGGTTAAGCTACGGCTAAAAGAGCCCGATAGAGCAAGGCCATTCAAAATCCCACTGGGTGTTACCGGGCTTTGTTTGCTTTTGACGTTGCCGGTTTTGGTATATGTAATAGCTCTCGCCGGAACGTTTTCTTCGGAAGATGATTCTGCGAAGGCATCCATGTTCGCTATCATCGCCTTGCTAAGCGCCGAGGTTGCCTGGCAGCGTATTGCCTTTTTTGCATGGTTAAAAAGCTGGTATAAAAGAAACTGGTTGTAAATGCCCCGGGACTTTTTGCTTTGTAAAGATGTCGTTAAGCCACGGGTGGCGGCTTTTATAATCAAGCCCGATTAATTACATTTGAAAAAACACTACCTATGAATATTAAACAATTTTGTTTTTTATTATTATCCGGCGCTGTTGTATTTACCGGTTGTAAACACGATAAAAAAACGGAAGAGGCAGCCAAAGCCGTCAGCCCCGAAGAAATCAAAGAAAAAATAGCAGTACTGGCAGCCGATTCGATGATGGGGCGCAAGCCTTTTACCGCCGGAGAGGACAAAGCCATTGCCTATATCTCATCCGAATTTAAAAAAGCCGGATTAGACCCGGGGAATAATGGCAGCTATTACCAGGATGTGCCCATGGTTGAAGTTACCAGCACCCCTTCGCCAACTATGGAGATTGGTGGCGGTAAATTGCCGATAAGCTTAAAAGTTACCAACGATTTTGTGGCTTTCACCCGTCGCGAGGTAGCTAATGTTGAGCTTAAGAATTCGCCGCTTGTTTTTGCCGGGTATGGTGTTGTTGCTCCCGAATACCACTGGAACGATTATGCAGGCCTTGATGTAAAAGGAAAAACGGTAGTAGTATTGGTGAATGATCCGGGTTTTAAATCGGGCCGCAAGGATTTGTTTAAAGGCGATACCATGACCTATTACGGCCGCTGGACCTATAAATTTGAAGAAGCCGCCCGCCAGGGTGCAGCCGGAGTCATCATTGTTCACCAAACAGCGCCTGCAAGCTATGGCTGGAGCGTTGTTTCAAACAGTAACTCGGGAGCAAAACTTTATTTGACACAACCCGACAAGCACATGAACCGCTGTAAAGTTGAGGGTTGGATTACCGAAGATGCCGCCAAAAAACTTTTCGCAGATGCCGGTATTAACGGGGATCTTCGCGCCATTGCCCGCGATAAAAACTTTAAGGCTATACCGCTTAACAGGGCTGTTAACCTGACCGTTAACACCAAACTAAAATATTCTACATCCCATAACGTCATTGGCATTTTAAAAGGCAGCGCCAGGCCCACCGAATGCGTGCTGTATACCGCACATTGGGACCATTTGGGCATTGGCAAACCTAACGCGAAGGGAGATAGCATTTATAACGGCGCTGTAGATAACGCTGACGGCGTGGCCTCGATTATTGGCATAGCCAACGCATTTAAAAAAGCAAAAGAAAAGCCGCAGCGCTCTATCGTATTTTTAGCGGTCACAGCCGAAGAACAAGGTTTGTTAGGATCTGAATATTATGCTACCCATCCTATTTATCCCGTTAACAAAACCGTGGCCGATTTAAATATTGATGCCATTGGCGATTATGGCGAAACCAAAGACATTGCCATAACCGGCAAAGGGCAAAATGACCTGGAGGATTATGTTGGTGCTATTGCACAGCTGGACGGCCTAACCACAGTTGGTGACCGCACGCCGGGATCAGGAAGCTATTACCGGTCAGATCATTTCAACTTTGCCAAGCTGGGGGTACCGGCACTTGATATTAATATAGGTAGCATCAGTAAAATACACGGGGGGACTTATGGCGCTGATAAAGAAAAGGATTATAACGAAAACCGATATCATCAGCAAGCCGACAATTACGCGCCGGATTTAGATGCCACAGGTATGGCCCAGATTGCCGATATCCTTTTCAGGATAGGCACCAAACTGGGTAACGAAACCACCTTCCCTGGCTGGAAACCCGGTTCGGAATTTAAAGCAGCAAGGGATAAATCTATGGGCAAATGAGCCTAAAGCAGAAGGCCAAAGGCTCAAAGCAAATGAAAATGGCCGACGCAATAGTTGCCGGCCATTTTTTATTGTCTATATCGCCACTCTTTTACGATTAAACCAACCGCCCGCGCTCTTTGAAAAAAGCATGACGATAGCTGTAATCTCTATCAGTATTTCTGCTAAAAAGAACCCCATTACTAATGAGCTTAATTTTACAGCCGGATTTTTTTGGAAGAAAACTACCGATGCCCATATAAACGAAGTAACATTTATAACTGTAAAAACCAGCACCACAATCCGCGCCCATTTACGGCCCTCTCCTGTAGCAAAAACAATATAGCCGGCAAAAAGCAAGTGCATTATAAATTCGATAGGGCGCAAGCCTTCAAGCCAATTATTTACCATTTGAGTTACAAAAGCGACATAAAGCAGCCCCACGCCCCTTCTAACCCATAAAGGAACTTCGCCTTCAGGGTGTCGGTTTAAATAAAACAAATCTAAAAGCCGGCCCAACATTTACTCTGCTTTTTTAAACGCGTTCCACCCTTGCGCCTTTAACGGGTGCGAGTTTCCTGATGTGGTAATCAGGTTGCAGCCTGCCGATGCTTCGGTGATGTGACCGATAATGGTGATATCCATTTTAAATTTGATCTTATCATAATCTGATTGCTTCACGGTAAACAGCAGCTCATAATCCTCACCCCCGCTTAGCGCGCATACTGTTGGGTCAAGGTTAAACTCGCGGGCTGTTTCGTAAGTCATCGGGTCAAGCGGGATTTTCTCTTCGTATAAATTGCAGCCTTTTTCGCTTTGTTTGCAAATGTGCAGGATCTCGGAGGCAAGGCCGTCAGATACATCTATCATTGCGGTAGGTTTTACCTCGATGCTTTTAAGCAGTTCCACTATATCACGGCGTGCCTCTGGTTTTAGCTGTCGCTCTACGATGTAATCTTTACCTTCAAGATCAGGCTGAATATTGGGGTTTTCCAAATAAATCAGCTTTTCGCGTTCCAGTAATTGCAGGCCGGTATAAGCGCCGCCCAAATCTCCGGATACGCAAATCAAATCGCCTTCGCCGGCTCCATTGCGGTAAACAACATCGGCTTCGTCGGCATACCCAATAGAGGTTACGCTGATTACAAGGCCTTGTTTTGATGAGGTGGTATCGCCGCCAACCAGGTCGACATTATATTTTTCGCAGGCTATATAAATACCTTCGTACAGTTCTTCAATAGCTTCTAACGGGAATTTGCTCGACATACCTATTGAAACGGTAACCTGTGAAGCCGTACCGTTCATCGCATATATATCACTGAGGTTTACCTGTATCGCTTTATAGCCTAAATGCTTTAATGGCGTATAAGCCAGATCGAAATGAATACCCTCCAATAACATATCAGTACTAACCAACACCTTTTTACCTTTAAAATCAAGTACAGCGGCATCGTCACCAACACCTTTGTTGGTGCTTTCCTGGGTAAGTTTTATATTTTTAGTCAAATGGCCTATCAGGCCAAATTCACCCAATTCTTCCAGATTTGTTCTTTCCTGATTTTCAAACATGTTTTTTGTAATTATGCCGGCATCTTGCCTTTATTGGCAAAAATACAATTATTCCCATTAGGTAAAGCGATAGAAGGTAAGGGTAATGTTGGTGAATGGTTGATTAGTGAGTGGTTGATTGGGTGAGTAGTTGGCATGATTTTCAAGGCAAACGCATCTGAATTGGGTTAACATAACTTAACACATTTTAAGTAAAATCCTTTATAAATGTCTGACATTCAATACTTAATATTTTTGCATGGTTAACACTAAACTGATGCCTTATCCAATTTAAGTGTATACTAATATTTGCGCCTGTTGCTGGTTAAAACGGGGGCCGAAGGGACATCGATTTTTAATCAGATTCAGGGAATAACGCCAATTATCGTTTGATGCTAATATATTCTTCACCTCCTAAGCTTATTCTATTAACAACGGTTCATCGCGCTAAATATTTAGATGCACTGCCTTCGTAAGCCCTTGGGTTTGTAATTATTTCGATAGACAACCATCAAATAAAGCCAAGCTATACTTTATTAATGTTTAGTTAATATCTATAAGCGATTTTTGCCTTTCTAAAAAATATCCTATGAAATTAAGAAATTTATTTATCTGCATTGGCTTCATGCTGGCCATTGCCAGCTGTAAAAAAGACCTGCAAAACCCGCACATCCCCCCCGGCGATACAACGGTTATACAACAGCCGGTGCCTTATACCGTTGTTGAAAATTTTGAAAACGGCAGCAAAACGGCCTATGCCATTGCAAACGTTCAGTTAAGTACCGGTTTATGGAGCTTTAACGACGCGTTGATCGGCAGCTTGGCTGCCGATGTTAAAGATGGCAATAAAGCAGTGAGGCTGCGCACCGGCGATATCACTATGAAATTTGATGTGAAGGGTTTAAAGCAAATCAGCATCAAACATGCCAAATACGGCAATGACGCTGCATCAACGTGGCAACTGATGATGTCGACGGATAGCGGAGCTACTTTTACGCAGTTAGGTACAGACATCGCCGAAAACAGCACCAGCCTGGTTACCGACTCATTTAAAGTGACCACTACAGCAAAGGTCCGTTTTCAGATTAGGAAACTGGGTACCACCCGCATAAACATTGATGATATTACCTTCAAAGGACTTGGCGATCCGGGAATTATTGTCGGCCCGCCCGATACCGGCGGGAGCGATACTACGGGCAACACCGGTACAGCAGCGCCCGACAGAGGGGTTATTGCCGGTACCGATGCACAGCCAACAACCGGCGACAACAGCAACATTTTGCTGGGCAACCCATCAGATGCACAGCCAGCTATTGTGATGGCCAATAACTACCTCATTGATCAAAAATATTACGAAGAATCATATAACAGTACACGCGGCACGCCGAATTGGGTGAGTTGGCATCTTGACGCTACCAATATTACCAATGCCACCGCCCGCCTTGATAATTTTGCCGGTTTTAACGGCTTACCTACAGGCTTTTACGAGGTAGAAAGCAACAGCTATTCGGGATCCGGCTTCGATAGGGGGCATAACTGCCCTTCGGCCGACCGCACAAGTTCGGTTAATGCCAATTCGGCCACATTCCTGATGACCAATATGATACCGCAGGCGCCGCAAAACAACCAGCAAACCTGGGCAAACCTTGAAAATTACCTGCGCGAGCAAGTTGTTGCCGGGAATGAAGTATACGTAGTAATGGGGAGTTACGGAACCGGCGGAACGGGCTCAAATGGGTCGGTAAGTACTATTACCAGCGGCCATGTAACGGTGCCAAGTAATGTTTGGAAGGTGGCTGTTGTTGTGCCAACCGGCGATGGCGACGTTAACAGAATTACAGCAACCACAAGAGTAATAGCCGTTAACACCCCAAACATTAACACCATTAATGCCGACTGGAAACAATACCGCGTAACCGTGCGGGACATTGAGAAAGCTACCGGTTATAATCTGCTATCAAACCTGCCGCAAGCGGTTCAGGATGCCGTAGAAACTAAAAAGGATAACCTGTAGCAATATTCACAAACGCAAAAAAAGGCCCTGCTTTAAACCCTTACTGTTAAGGGTTTAAAGCAGGGCCTTTTTCAAATTAAAAAATCATTATTGTTGGCTTTAATTCGATAGCTTTACGCGATAACCAACGGATATAATTACGTCCAGGTTATAAAAAAAGTGTCGTAATTTTTACCGTCCGGGGCAGTTGTTCGGAAATTCCGAACAACTAAATTTTCGTTAAGTTCGGCCTATCCAAAATATTTTTTACATGTTCGCTTATCGTCGGTTTAGCTTTTAGTGCTGAAGTGGTTACATTCTCCGCTTAATGCCTCTTACAGTATGCGCACCGCGCCTTTTAACGGAATATTTTTTAATTATTATCGTCTGCCTTATCCTGGCCCTTTTGCAATTTTTCCTGTGCTTTTTTTATCGAATCCTGTCTTGCTTTTTCGCGTTTCTTTTTCTTGTTGAAAAACCCTTTTAGCAGGAAGTTTGATTGGGCAGCTTTCAGGTCTTCATTTAGTGTGCCGGTTGTAGCATGCACATTTTTCATGGTAGTTTTGGCCTGTGCAATAGTGCTTTCCAGGCTTTTTGACAGGTTATCGTTATTTAATAAACGGCCGATAGTTCCTTTGCCATTATTTACTTTACCTACAATTTCTGCTAAGTCGGCGGTCATCGCTTCTGCATTATCAGCCACCCTGGTTAGTTTGGTTATTATCCTATCCACATCAACCGGGTTTACCGAGGCCAGCCTGCCTCCGTCCTGTACCTCCTGGTTGCTGGTAATGCCGCCGGGGGCCAAAACAACCAGTTTATCGCCCATTAAGCCATCGCTGCCAATACTTAGCTTTGAGTCTGTCTTTACAAACTTCTTTACCTTATTGTTCAATATAAGATCAACCCTTACCGAGCTGTCTGTTACAATATTAATAGCATCTACCACGCCTACGTTGATGCCCGCAAAACGTACATTATTACCCACCTGCAAGCCGTTTACATTTTTAAACGTGCCGTAAACGGTGAAAGTAGAACTGAACAGGCTTTTCTGGCTGCCAATAAAAAAAACACCCAATGCCAGTATTACCAGGCCAAGAAATGTAAAGACGCCTATTTTTATTTTTTGTGATGTTGTGGTTTTCATGTTGTTTTGTTAAAAAATGATCGGACAAGTTCGTTTTCTGATTTTTGGAGTTCCGCCCAGCTGCCTTCGGCAATAAATTCTCCATCGTTCATAATCATAATTCTGTCTGCCGTAATGCGGGCGCATTGCAGGTCATGTGTAATGATGATGGCCGATGTTTTATATTTTTTTTGCATATGGAGTATCAGCTCACTTATCTCGCGGGAAGTTATAGGGTCTAATCCCGTAGTGGGCTCATCATATAGCATAATCTCGGGGTTCACAATCAATGTGCGGGCCAGGCCTACCCTTTTGCGCATCCCGCCCGACAGATCAGACGGCAGTTTATCAATCGCATCAAGCAATCCTACGTTATCTAACACCTCTTCTACTTTTTTGTCAATCTCTGCCTGGTCTTTTAGCTTAAGCACCCTGGTGAGCGGGAATTCGAGGTTCTCGCGAACGGTCATGCTATCGTACAAAGCACCACTCTGGAACAGGAAACCTATTTTAATGCGCAGTTGCTTAAGCTCCTCGTCGCTCATTTCGGCTACTTCGTCATCAAAAACCATTAATTCTCCTCCATCGGGTTTTAGCATACCAACAACGCACTGTATGGTAACCGATTTGCCCTGGCCCGATCGTCCCAGCACCACTATATTCTCGCCCCTCTTCAAGTCGAAAGTGATGTTTTTTAATACCGTTTTATCTCCGAAAGATTTTTTCAGGCCCTTGGCGTGTATAACCACCTCATCCTTGGGTGTCGGTGATTCTTCCGCTTTTTCTATATTTTCTTTTGCCGCTGCCATCTTATTTATAATATAATAAACTGGTGATTTGCACAGCGATAGCATCAATAACGAAGATCCAAAGCGAAGCGGTTACAACGGCAGAATTTGCTGCAATGCCCACACTTTCTGTTCCTTTATTGGAGTGATAGCCCTTGTAGCATCCCACAAAGCCTATCGCGAAGCCAAAAAAAATGGTTTTTATAACTGCGGGTAAAAAATCCGAAAAATCAAGCGAACCAATACATTTTTGAAAATAAAGGTTAAAACTTATCTTATCATTGATATTAAGGGCAAGAAAACCGCCGGCCAAACCTATTACATCGCCAATAACCGATAATAATGGTACCATTAAGCTGGTTGCTATAATGCGGGTTACCACCAGGTATTGTATGGGATTGGCCCCCGATACCTCCATGGCATCAATCTGCTCGGTAACTTTCATGCTGCCCAGCTCGGCACCAATACTGGAAGCTATTTTGCCGGCGCAGATAATTGCCGTAATTACCGGGCCCATTTCGCGGATAAAAGATACCGCTAAGGTTTTAGGCAGCATGCTTGCCGCGCCGAGGGCAACAAGCGATGGCCTGAGTTGTAGTATAAGCACAAAGCCCATGATGAAGGAGGTTATTCCTACCAGCATCAGGGACCTGTAGCCTATTTCGTAACACTGCCGCACAAACTCCGACCATTCGAAGCCGCCGGCAAAAATATTTCTGAAAAATCTGCCGAAGAAAACGCTTTGCTCGCCAATGTTCAACATCCACCTTCGCCAGCCGGTAATTGCCTGTTCTGCCATATATTAGGTTATAATTTGACCATACAACAACGTATTATCAAAATGTTTTGCAGTTCAGGAAAATTGACCGTTGGCGGTCGGCTTGCAGGATTTATGACATGGGTACGTCAATGATCAGGTAACGGGATTCTTCTTCGGTTTCAATTGTAAGTGAACTGGTATCATAAACACCTATTGCATCCCTTTTGTTTAATTGGGTGCCGTTTATTTTAGCGCGGCCATCCAACAGGAACTCATAAGCGCCATTTCCCGGGGTTTTTATGATATAATTTAAGGGTTTGCCGGCTTCAAACGTTCCCATGCTAAAAGTAGCATCCTGGTGCAGCCAAAGATTACCTTCGCTTCTATCGGGCGATACCAGGGTTGTCAATTCATTCCGCTTAAATTCGTTAATAAAGCTTTTTTGATCATATCTTGGTGTTACATTGCGCTCCTTAGGAAATAACCAGATTTGCAGGGTTTTTGCAACGTCAGATGCCGAAGCATTATATTCTGAATGGTAAACCCCCGTTCCAGCCGACATTACCTGTACATCGCCGGCATTAATAACACCTTTGTTGCCCATATTATCCTGGTGTTCAAGACCGCCTTCCAGCGGGATGGTCACAATCTCCATATTATCATGCGGATGCAGGCCAAAACCTTTGCCTCCGGCTATGGTATCATCATTTAAAACGCGCAGAGCGCCAAAGCTCATCAATTCCGGGTTGTAGTAAGGGCCAAAGCTGAAAGAAAAATTAGCTTTTAGCCAGCCTATATCGTTTTTACCGCGTTTATTTTCAGGATAAAATATTGTTTTCATTGTTATGTTTTCCTTTTTTATGTGTTTAAACATCAATTCCCGTGCCAGGAGTTGACTTGACGGGTTAATATGGCGGCGAAGACTCACCCGCCCATCGCTACGCTGGGGCACCCTCTCTTCACCTGCGGTGGAAAGAGGGGCTTGAAAATTAATTTAACCTGCATATATTACAATAGCCAGCCTTCTATCCTCTCCTTCCGGCAAAGCCGAAGAGAGGGTGACGGGCGCAGCTTCGTCGGGTGAGTCTTCGCCGCCGTTCAAACCACCTCATATTTACACTGATTTAATTATGTGTATTTTTGCAAAAAATTAAGTATCAATGGCAAATAAAGCTATTATTGCAGGTTCAACCGGACTAATTGGCAGTAAATTGCTCCAAATTTTGCTGCGCGAAACTTTTTATGATGAAGTTTTTATCCTCGTGAGGAAAAAAATAGATTTCGATCATAAAAAATTAACGCAGCTGGTGGTCAATTTCGACCAGTTGGATAGCTATGCCGATGACATAACCGGGCATGCTTTATTCAGTTGCCTGGGTACAACCAATAAAAAAACGCCGGATAAGACAGTTTACAGGCATATCGATCATGATTATCCCGTTCACCTGGCGCAATTGGCCTTAAAGAATGGCATTGAGCAATATCACCTGGTATCATCTATAGGCGCAGATGTTGCTTCGTCGTTTTTTTACACTAAAACCAAGGGCGAAACAGAGGCTGATATCCGGCAAATAGGGTTACCTGCGTTATATATCTACCGCCCATCGATGTTAACAGGTAACAGGCAGGAAAAACGATCAATGGAAAAAGCGCTGATCGCTCTCTATAAAATAATAGATCCGCTGTTATTTGGTAGCTGGAAAAAATACAGGAGCATTGCCGGCGAAACGGTGGCTATGGCCATGTACAAACAATCAACAAAAAACAATACAGGCACGTTTATATACGAGTCTGACAAAATAAAACAACTATCGTGAGTACTTATCTATCTGCCGAGAACCTTGGCCATCAATTTCATGACAACTGGTTATTTAAAAACATAACCATAGGCATTAACCGCGGCCGCAGGGTTGCGCTGGTTGGTGTTAACGGCGCCGGTAAATCGACCTTATTAAAACTGCTGGCTGGTTACATTAAACCAACTGAAGGCAAGGTGGTACAGGCACGCGACCTCAATATGGGTTACCTTGAACAGGATCCCGGCTTTAAGGATGCCGTTACCATCAGCGACTATATTTTTCATGCCGATGATGTGCAGCAGCAAATGATCCGTAAATACGAGGAGTTGCTGGAAAACGACCCTGACAATGCCAAGGCGCTGGAAAAGATCATGGAAGAGATGAGCGAGGTTGATGCCTGGGAATATGAGTACAAAATAAAAACCATTTTGGGCCGGTTGGATATTCATCACCTTAACCAACATATCAACACCCTATCGGGCGGACAAAAGAAGCGTTTAGCCCTTGCCAAGTTGCTGATTGAAGACCCTGACATTTATATTTTGGATGAGCCTACCAACCACCTGGATATTGATACCATAGAGTGGCTGGAAAAGTTATTGACCGACGGATCAAAAACCATCCTGATGGTTACGCACGACAGGTATTTCCTGGATAACGTTTGTAACGAGATATTGGAGATTGATCGCGGCAAGATAGTACCCTATAACGGCAGCTACGCCTATTACCTTGAAAAGAAAGCCGAGCGCGATGCGGCAGATGAAGCATCGTTCCAGAAAAACAGTAACCTTTTAAGGAAAGAACTGGAATGGATGCGCCGCCAGCCACAGGCACGAGGCACCAAATCAAAAGCCCGCATTGATGCTTATTACGACCTGGAGGATAAAACCAAACAGGGCGGAGCCCGCGAAAAGGTTGAACTGAGTGTTAAAACAGCACGCCAGGGCAACAAGATCATGGAGATGGAGCACCTTTATAAAGGCTTCAATGGAAATACTTATATCGAAAACTTCAGCTACGTATTTAAAAAAGGCGACAGGATTGGCTTAGCCGGTAAAAATGGTACAGGTAAATCAACCCTGCTAAATCTAATCACCGGAGGTTTACAGCCAGACAAGGGAACCATTATAAAAGGCGAAACCACGGTTATTGGCTACTTTCATCAATCGGGAATTGTATTTAAAGAAGACGACCGCGTGATAGACGTAGTGAAAAACGTTGCTGAGTTTATCACGATGGCCGATGGAAAAATGATTTCGGCGTCGGCGCTGCTCACCTTGTTCCTGTTTCCTCCGGCCAAGCAGTATGGTTTTATATCCAAACTGAGCGGTGGCGAAAAGAAACGTTTGCAGCTGATGAGTATACTGATGAAGAACCCTAATTTCCTGATCCTGGATGAGCCTACCAATGATTTGGATATTGATACCTTGAATGTATTGGAAGAGTTTTTAACCAACTATTCGGGTATATTAATGATGGTATCGCACGATAGGTATTTGCTTGATAAACTAACCGACCAGCTATTTATTATGGAAGGACAAGGCCAGGTGCGCATTTATAACGGCAACTACTCTTCTTATAGAGTTGAGCTGGATGAAGCCAAACAACAGAACAAAAAAGGCAATATTGCCCCTACCCCTGTTGCTGCTCCCGTAGCTAAAAAAAGCAAATTGAGCTTTAAAGAAGCTAAGGAACTGGAGACTATAGAAGCTGAAATAACCGTTATAGAGAACAGCATAAAAGCTAAAACCGACGAGTTAAACAAGGCGGGAATTGAGCTTGCAAAGCTTAATGAAACCATAGCGCAGATAGCCGATTTAAATAAAAAGCTGGATGCCAAAAGCGCCCGTTGGATGGAACTAACCGAGTTAAACGAGGCGTAAATGAAACTATCAGATATCATAGCATCTATAGGTGTCATTATACTTTTGGTAGCATTTGTACTGAATTTAACCGGCAAATTATCGACTAAAAGCAGGCTTTATATGTTATTAAACTTGATTGGTGCCAGCACTTGTTGCTATGCATCGTATATGGTAAGCTTTTACCCTTTTGTTGTTTTAGAGGGTGTTTGGGGTACTGTAGCGCTGGTGTCTTTATTAAGGGTTCCACGTGGAACGTCCGTTTAAAAGGAGTTTATTTATAGTTATTTTAACACAAAACGGCTATACAAATGAGTTACTATTAAACAATAAAGCCGCATTTTTATATAATAAATTGATGCTTTTTAATACAAGTATTACAAACGACAGCCTGATATAGATACTCATGTTCCACGTGGAACATGAGTATAAAATAGAGTCATCCTGTCACTATATATTCAGATAAATGCTCGTGATTTAATGTTCCACGTGGAACATTAAAAGGATACCATTATTAGAGCTACATTAACAAAAGCAGTAGTAATAACTACAGTTTAAATAAATACTAATTGACACCGGTTAAAACTAATTACAGCATATAAACCGTTCTGGTTCTATTCGTGTAATTCGAAAATATTCGTGACAATTAGTGTGATAAATTTGATTGTTCCACGTGGAACAGGGAGGTATAAAATGTTTAAGAAATATAACGTTATTGTGGTTGGTGCAGGGCATGCAGGCTGTGAAGCAGCAGCAGCAGCGGCTAACCTGGGATCATCTGTTTTACTCATCACCATGAATATGGGCGTGATTGCACAGATGAGTTGTAACCCCGCTATGGGCGGCGTTGCTAAGGGACAGATAGTGCGCGAGATTGATGCGTTGGGTGGTTACTCGGGTATTATTACCGATAAAACATCCATCCAATTCAGGATGCTCAACCAGTCAAAAGGGCCTGCTATGTGGAGCCCGAGAGCGCAAAGCGACAGGATGAGATTTGCAGAAGAATGGCGTTTAGCATTGGAGCGTACCCCCAATGTCGACTTCTGGCAGGACACGGTTTCGTCGCTTTTAATCAAAGGAAATAGCATAGCAGGAGTGCGTACTTCATTAGGTGTGGAGATAGAAGCCGATGCAGTTGTACTCACCAACGGTACCTTTTTAAATGGTATAATCCACATAGGCGAGAAGAAATTTGGTGGTGGCCGTGCCGGAGAAAAATCGGCAACAGGCCTAACCGAACAACTGATTGAATTAGGTTTTGATGCAGGCCGGATGAAGACTGGTACCCCTCCTCGTATTGATGGACGAAGCCTCAATTACTCCCTGATGGAAGAGCAATGGGGCGACGAAGAGCGCGGTCGTTTCTCCTACACCGATGTAGAAATGATACAACAGCAACGCTGCTGCTGGATTACTTATACCAACACCAATGTACACGAAACCTTAAAAGAAGGCTTCGAAAAATCGCCAATGTTTACCGGCCGCATCAAAGGCTTAGGCCCAAGATATTGCCCGTCTATTGAAGATAAGATTAACCGTTTTGCCGAGCGCGACCGCCACCAAATTTTTGTTGAGCCTGAAGGATTGAACACCGTAGAGATTTATGTAAATGGCTTCTCTACCTCGCTGCCCGAAGATGTACAGTATAAGGCATTAATCCAGATACCCGGTTTCGAGAAGGCCAAAATGTTCCGCCCGGGATACGCTATCGAGTATGATTACTTCCCGCCTATCCAGTTAGGACTTACTTTAGAAACCAAGCTGATCAGCAACCTTTACTTCGCCGGGCAAATCAACGGCACCACCGGATACGAGGAAGCAGCATCGCAGGGCTTCATTGCAGGCATCAATGCGCATCAAAAAATAAATAATAAACATGAATTGATCCTGAAAAGATCCGAATCATACATCGGTGTATTGATTGACGACCTGGTAACCAAAGGCACCGAGGAACCATACCGTATGTTTACTTCACGGGCAGAACACCGCTTGCTTTTACGCCAGGATAATGCCGACATCCGCCTCTCTCCGATGGGTCATGATTTAGGTTTGATAAGCGACGAGCGTTTGGATAAGGTAAATCAAAAGATTAAAAACTCGGATGATATTGTTGCGTATACCCGTACCAAATCAATCGACCCATCAACTGTAAATAGCTTACTGGACGAACTGGGTACATCGGCCATTAGCCAGGGGGCAAAGCTTTTCAATTTGTTAAGCCGCCCGCAGGTGGGTTTTAATGATCTTAAAAAAGCCGACAGCGGACTAGAAGAATTATTATCGGCCTATGACAAAGAAACAATTGAGCAGGCTGAAATAAAAATCAAATATGAGAGTTACTTTATAAAAGAAATGGAAATTGTTGACCGGATGAAAAAAATGGAAGACCGCGAGATCAATCCAAATTTCGATTATCACACTTTAGTTTCATTATCAAAAGAAGCCCGCGAAAAATTGATGAAGATAAAACCACGCACTTTAGGCCAGGCATCCCGAATTTCGGGCGTCTCGCCGTCGGATATTTCGGTTTTAATGGTTCACGTGTCCCGATAGTTTATAACTAACTGATAATTAATAATTTACAAAAAGTCTTTTTAAATCAATTATTTTAGATTTTTAATAGTAGGATTCGTAAAAATATAAAAATCGCTTATATCGCCTAAAAAACATGTTAAATCAAAAACCGGCTAATTTTTACAATTTTCTGTTCTATATTTTTGTCGCTTTGGTCATTTTTGGCTGCGCGGCCCAGCAACAACCGCAGGGAGGCCCGCGAGATGTAACACCACCGGTTTTGGTGAAGGCTTTACCGGCCAACAAGACCCGCAATTTTACCGCCAAAGAAATTAACCTGGAATTTGACGAGTTTATAAAACTGGCCAACCAGTACACCGAAATTACCATGAGCCCCACCATGGAAAAACAGCCAGAGTACTCGGCCAATAAAAAACGCCTGCGCATTACTTTTAAAGATACGCTACTTAAAAATACCACATACGTTATCAACTTTGGCAAAGGCATCCAGGATGTGAACGAAAGTAACGTGATGAAAAATTTCACCTACGTTTTTTCAACCGGCCCACATATCGATTCGCTGAGCATTTCCGGAACGGTTACAAACACCCTCACCCGGGAAAATGAAAAAGATGTTACCGTAATGCTTTTCCCGCTAAAACAAGACTCCCTCCTGTTTGGTAAAAAGAAGCCATCAATTTTTACAACTACAGATTCATCGGGTAATTTTAGTTTGAATAATTTACATGAAGACCAATACCGCATTTACGCGCTGAACGAAGCAAGCCCCGATAAGATATTTAACAATGATAATGAGTTGATCGGTTTTTTAAAAAAGCCAATCAACCTTAAATCTGATACCTCAAATATCAAACTAAACCTTTTTAAGCAGTTCCCCGTAAAATTCAGGTTTGCCGAAAAGCGTTTTGATGTTGACGGTAAAATGTTGCTGGTGTTTAACAAGGCTTTACAAAACCCATCATTAAAAATAATTTACCCGGCCGATATTAATAACCAGAAATATGTAGAGTTTAGTAAAACCAAGGATACCGCGTCTGTATTTTTAAAATACATGAACTTCGATTCCATCCGCGTAGCTATTTATGATAACAACAAACCTGTTGATACCACCTACCTGCTAAAACAGAAAAAAGAAACCTTCACCAGGATATTCAACTTTAAATACAATATATCCAACGATAAGCTTAAGCCCGGCACCGATCTTAAAATCTTCAGTAACCTGCCTATAGATGCCATCGATAATGCACAGATCACATTGAAAGAAGATTCTATCGGGTTAGGATCATCAGATTATACCTTGCAAAAAGATACCGGCAACATTAAAAATTTAATACTCAAATACCGGTGGCGGCAAAATGCCAAATATGAACTCGTTTTTAATGCCGGGGCGTTTACAGATATCTATGGTGACAAAAATAAATATGCTGCCAAAAAATTTCAGCCTGATAAGCCCGAAAATTATAGTTCGCTTACTTTGAAAGTTACATTGCCAGACACCTCAAAGGGTTATGTGATAGAGTTATTAAATGATCAGAAAGTTGTACTGGAAACAACCCCCATCAGGCGAAGCGGACCTGTTGCCTATAAAACTATTTTAACCGGCAAATACTTCATCAGGGTAATTTACGACGAAAATAAAAACGGCCGCTGGGACAGTGGTAACGTGCATTTAAAAAAGCAACCCGAAAATACCTGGGTAAACGAAAAAGAGATTACCCTGAGGCCCAACTGGGAGGCCGAAGAGCCTATTGTGGTGCCCAAGGAGCCACTTACTCCATAAACCAACCCGAATACATGATATAGTTTTTTGGAAGCTGCTTAAGCAGCTCTATTTGCTGATCTGTTAAAGGCTTTATTTTTTTAGCCGGCATACCGGCATATAAAAAACCCGACTCGCAAATGGTATTTTCCAATACAACAGCGCCGGCAGCTATGATCACAAACTGGTTAACAACCGCATGATCCATTACGATGGCGCCCATGCCCACCAGGGTATGGTCATGCAGCGTGCAGCCATGCACCAGGGCGTTATGGCCTATAGATACATTACTGCCAATATTGGTAGGCGCCCTCAAATACGTAGCATGTATCACCGCCCCATCCTGGATATTGGTATTATCCCCTATCCTGATATAATGCACATCGCCCCGGATAACCGCGTTAAACCAAACCGAACAATTGCTGCCCATCACTACATCCCCAACAATGGTAGCGTTTTCGGCAATGAAACAATCTTCACCCCAGATTGGGCTTTTATCTTTTACGGATAGGATTAGAGGCATGTCTTTTTAATTATTTATTTTTAGCTACTGAATTTCAAAACTACAAGAACAAATTATTGCTCATTTAGGTTGAAAAACAAAGGTAATGAATAATAAATACGGACTGCTTTTCCATCGTTCATGGCTGGAGACCATTTAGGCATAGATTTAAATAATCGGATGGCTTCAGCATCCAGCCCAGGTGAAACACCTTTTCTAATTTTTATGTTAGACAAACTCCCATCTCTCTCAATTATAAATGACACAATAACTTCACCACTAATTCCACGTTCGCGTTCATCCAAAGGATATCGTGTACTATCAGACACAAATTTACTGAATGCCTTTGACCCACCCACAAATTCCGCTATTACTTCTGCTGAGCGATAAACGTTAAGCGTACTATCTTCGGGGTGATATTCATAAAAAAGGGATGAATCTATTACTGATTTATTAATAGACTTCGGAACAACAGGAATATTCTTTTTACTTTTTTTCTGTTGACCATCCACATTCCTTATTTGAGAAAATCCATCAACAGTTACAACACAGGAAATATTCAAACCAAGCAGAAAAGCTAAAATAAATTGCCTGTTAATATTCATTTTTAAATTTATTCAAATAAAAAATCGAAAACCTATTTGACACGAATATTATTTTTTACTTTCGCATACTATTAGCGGAAATAGCTCAGCTGGTAGAGCATCAGTTTCCCAAACTGAAGGCCGCGGGTTCGAATCCCGTTTTCCGCTCTTATAGTTAAACCAATGTTCTAAACTACCGTCATTGCGAGGTACGAAGCAATCCCCGACGTGCTAAGTCCCACGTAGATAGGGATTGCTTCGTACCTCGCAATGACGGATATATAAATTTACTCATTAACCTTCCCATTTAGGGTTCATTTCATTTATCAATCTGATCTTATTCGCCCTGCTTCCACCTTTCAATAATTTCTCAGCCGCTATTGCCTCTTCTATACGTGGATAGCCTTCATGGTAAACTAATTTATTACAATTGTACTTTGCTGTAAAACTATTGGGGTAGGTCTTATTTTTATGATCCCAGATCCGGCCTATTATATCCGACGTTACGCCGACATACAACACAGAATGTGTCATGTTAGTAACGATGTAAATATAGCCCCCTCTTCCCATTGTTAGATATTTGTGAAGTATACTCCATATGATCACCCGTCATCGCACTAATCAATCCCTTACATGCTAAGTCCTACATTGTTAGGGATTGCTTAGTGCCTTTGATAGAGTGTTTGTAAGTTATTGAATATCAATAATGTTTGTAAGTTATTGAATATCAATAAAAAATATCCTTCATTGCGAGGTACGAAGCAATCCCCGATGCGCTAAGTCCCACATAGTTCGGGATTGCTTCGTACCTCGCAATGACGGTAGTTTAGAATATTCGTTTAACTATATCCGTTGCACGTCATAACGATTTTTTTTTCCTGATGGTTACTCGCAATGTCGGATTACAATTATCCCTTACAAGCCCAACCTTGCCGATATCTCCAGCATCCTTTCAATCGGTTTTACAGCTTTTTCAATTATATGCTGCGGTACGGTAACCTCTGGATATCCATTCTTCAAACACAGGTACAACTTCTCCAATGTGTTGCGTTTCATGTGCGGGCAATCGTTGCATGCACAGCTGTTATTTGGCGGCGCCGGAATAAATATCTTATCCGGGTTCTCTTTTTGCATCTGGTGCAGTATTCCGGCCTCTGTAGCCACTATAAACTCTTTTTCAGGGTGAGTGCTTGCGTACTTTAAAATACCCGTTGTAGAGCCTATATAGTCGGCCATTTGCAATATCACTTCTTCACATTCGGGGTGGGCCAGCAGCTTTGCGCCGGGGTGCCTTTCCTTCAGTTTGGTGATCTTTTCGCGGCTGAAAATCTCATGTACCATGCAGGCTCCATTCCATAGTACCAGGTCGCGGCCTGTTTTTTTGGCTACGTAAGCACCAAGATTTTTATCAGGGCCGAAGATGATCTTCTGATCTTTCGGCAGGCTCTCTACAATCTGCACCGCGTTGCTTGATGTACACACAATATCGCTTAAAGCTTTCAGTTCGGCGGTACAGTTTACGTAGGTGATCACCAGGTGATCGGGATAGTTTTGCTTAAACTTTTTAAACAAATGTGGCGGGCAACTATCTGCTAATGAGCAACCTGCCTTCAAGTCGGGTAGTAAAACCTTCTTTGAAGGCGAAAGTATTTTGGCAGTCTCGGCCATAAAATGTACCCCGGCAAAAACGATAACGTCGGCATCGGTTTTCGCAGCCTGCTGCGATAACCCAAGGCTATCGCCAATATAATCTGCAATATCCTGTATATCGGGATCCTGGTAGTAATGGGCCAAAATGACTGCATTTTTTTCCTTTTTGAGTTTTTCAATTTCATCAAACAAGTCAAGGGTTGGGTCGATGTATTCGTCCACAAATCCTGTCACATTTATTTCTTCGAAGATATCCATTTCAACAAATCAAT